>Ga0316217_10000020_pt1 | contig 240379 bp, 204 predicted proteins | sample 1anoAmetaG_FD_203633 | JGI IMG/M metagenome (GOLD analysis project Ga0316217, IMG submission 203633) | Freshwater microbial communities from Trout Bog Lake, Wisconsin, USA - 1anoA | ecosystem: Environmental > Aquatic > Freshwater > Lake > Hypolimnion/Profundal zone | place: USA: Wisconsin... | reverse complement strand
TTCGCTACGAAGGATCTTCTTTACGGTGTTTTTGGACATGTTGAAGTCACGGCTAATCTGCCGGATCGACTTCTTGTGACGATGGTAAGCAAGGCGGATTTTATGAATGGTCTCCACAGTCAGCATCGCCTTTTTTTCCTCCCCTCCGGTTTGATCCGGACAGGATGAAGGAAGTGCTGGGGTGGGTCAATTTTGGACGCCTATTACCCCCCAAAGTGGGTCATTATTGCACGCCGATTTACAGGATGTGACCTCAACAAAAACCTGTGGTGATCTTTCTCCATCTTGTTTACAGCACATGCGTTGGCTCCTTTGGGTGGATGTGGGTTCTACATTACTCCACATCTCGGTTTGCGATTGAATCATGAAAGTATTTATCTCCCAGAAAACGAGGGTGCATACTTAACTACAGCAATTCCACCGACACATGCCAGCCCAACTCGACCCTGCACCCTGTATGGTTTTGAGTTCCAAGAACAACAAGGAAAGTTCCCCCCCCACTGTCCATTGCGATTGAATTGTGGTACTATGCTGGGCCGAATTTGGCTGCTGGACCACGATCCATGATAGTGGCTAGGGGTGATTGGTGGAAGCATCTTTGCCGGTAAAGGGAGGGGTATGAGCATCGGGAGAACACTTGTGATTCCAGATATTCACGGGTGCGCCCGGACGTTCCGCCGCCTCCTTCATGGGAAGGTCAAACTGGAACGGCCAGACACACTCTACCTTCTCGGGGATCTGATCGACCGTTACACTGACTCTAGAGGAGTAATCGAAACGATCCTCGATCTTCAAATGGATGGATTCGACATCCGTCCGATCCGAGGGAACCATGAGGTTTTGATGCTACTTGCCCTTCGGTCGGGCGTTTACGAGGATCTGCTAGACTGGTTGGAAAATGGTGGCTGTAGTACGTTGAGGAGTTACGGCGTGGATCTTTCATCGGCCATCCCCATGGAGCACATTCGCTTTCTGGACAGTCTTCCCCTGTATCGGGTCACCGATAGATATATCTTCGTTCACGCCGGTCTTGACAGTTCTCTCGATGATCCGTTCTCGAAGGCTGGGGAGCATGCCATGTTGTGGGATCGCTCTGGTAAGGTAGACTCTGAAAAGGTCGGGGGAAGAAAGGTCATCGCTGGACATACCACCCGCACCTTGGACGACATCAGGAAGAGCTTGAGCGCCAATTTCATGCGCATCGACAACGGTGTGTGTTTGTCAGGAGTTCCGGGCAAAGGGAATCTCATCTGCGTTGACCTCGGAACAAATCAGTTGTTCATTCAGCGGAACATCGACATAGCACCCGCTGATCTGTACTGACGATGTGTGCCACCGAAGGAGGTGACCAATGACAACTATCGAAGCCGCTGAACATCCGCTGGAGATCGCCTACAATGCGACCAAGCTTCTGTCTTCCCCGGATACCCAGATCGAGAACTTGCGCCTGATTGCGTTTCGGTTCTCAACGTCAGGAACGGTAAGTGACAGGAAGAGGGCATTCGGCATACTCGATGAGGCGCGTCAGATCCAAAGCCGACAAATAGAGTGGAATGATTTCCATGCTTCATTGGATTATCCGAGGTTTGCAATCGACTTCAACACCATAGGCTACCGCGAACGCGCTCTTGGTATCATCAAGCAGTCTGTTCGGTTTGCCAGCAGCCTCAAGCCAAGATATGAAGCATCAATGCTCATCATGGTCGCCGACGCTTGTCACTCCATTGGGGAGCAGGAGCAGTGCTCGGAACTGCTCTCAAAGATCGGGAAATTCCTGCTCCCCAGAAAGCGAATCCTGTCTCACCGGGATGAGAGGTTCAGTGTCCTGCTGGAGCTGTACCTGAAACTTCGGCGACTGGAACAAGCCAAATGGCTCGCGTCGATGATGACCGGCATCAACAAGGCGAATGCGCTGGCTGCGATGGCATTCTACGGAGAACCCACTGGACGGGTCTACGAGAGGTGTCTGCAATCCGCTTTCCGGTATGCGAAGAGAAGTCGATCCCAGAACACGTTGGCTCGCATCGCAGGTTCATTACAGAAGCAGGGACTGCCTGATCGCGCTCGGGACTTGATCGCCAACATCGACAAACAATATCTTTCTATTGGCGGTGCTTGGGGTGTCGCCATTGCAATGCGAGACGCTGGCAACATAGCTGGTGCTCTGGGTGTGATAGAAGATCATTGTGGATCTTCAGATCTGTTCTTCTGTGGCCGATCTGCCCAGTTGAGACAGTTGGTGCTACAGCTTCTACCGGATCACGCTGAAGCCGTCGAAGCTCTGACCAGTCGTCTCCGGGCGAAAGCCGCAGGAAGCCTGACAGAGAGAGATCGCCTTGTTCGTTACAGCCGGATGCTTGGCATTGTGGCTGCGTATTCCCTGACCGGGGCTGAGGTGCTTGTCGAACAGATTCTAGATGCAGCACTCGCGGATCTGGACCTCAGGAAGGGTAGTGCCACGTATTACTACAACAGAGGGTCGGCACATATTCTGTTTGAAGTGGCGATGGCGATCCATGAGCACGGGCTGCGCTGGGACGAGAATCGACGATGTAAGTTACGGGCGCACTTGGAGCCGATGTCATTTCATCAGGGTGGGGTCATGGCACGGCTCATGTCGGTGCCGAGAGCAGTTCGGAATGTGGCGTAGAGGAAGGAGGGACTATGGCGATCCGACTGGAGTTCGTCAACTTGATCATCCCGATCCAAACCATTGAGGAGAAGTGTCCGGGCGGCTGGAAGGCATATCTGGACGACAACGTGAAACGCATTGGGAAGGTGATGTGGTATGACAGCTACCTTGTGAGAGCTACTGGTTGCATGTGTTCAGACGAGGTGGATGGGCTGATTGCAAGGTACGTCCGGCTTGGACTCACAGCGACCCATACCATTGACGCGCATGTCTACTCTGATGATTTCTGCGTGGTTGATTCGTTTGGATTCTCCCGGCATTGCTGCAACTGGCTGACACTCGAACCTGCATCGAGTACCGCATGGCTCACTGGGACTCAGCCGGGAGAACCCATCAGTCGTGACCACTTTCGATGAAGTGGGGGGGGGGGATCCTTTGCGCCACAGGTTGCCAGTTAAGCAGCATCCTGCGAAGCCTCACGGCATCTTTTTGATGCACATGCTATTCAAGCTCTGGGAGGCGCGTACCTGCTGAACGGGAAGTAGATGAGTCCACAAGAGACATAGGCTGGACCAGTGACGATCAGGTATCCTCTACCATACAAAAGGATTTCTCCGGCATTCATGCGATCAGCATCCGATTCCAACACAGTGAGATATGTTTTCGCAAGATTTACGTCAATACGTTCACCCGTTCTCTTGATTAGCATTTGCTCCGAGCTTTTGTTGAAATCCTGCTGGTTGTTTGTTGTAACGATGCTAGAGAGCCTAGTCATCAAGTTCGGTGCCTTGTGTTGGCTTTGTTCCATTGTCTTCTCCAATGATTCGTTGTAGATTTAAATTCCTGATATGTGTATTTAGAACAACTCAGTTGAGTCAGTGATTATCTTCCTCCGAGATAGAATCCATTGGTTGTAGCATACGAACTCGGCGTTAGGTGCAAGGTGGTTGGCTACGTACTGAGCAACTCCTCCATCATAGTCTATTGGCTGAATGTCAATTGCGAGATGATGTGTGTTGAGCCTGTTCTTCAATGTGCGAATGTATGTCAGTGAATCTTTCAGGTTGTATAATAAGTTGTTCTTGTTTGACGCAATCAAGCTATGAAGATGACCTTGCTTGAATTCTGATGCTGGCGAGATTACGGTATAGGCTCCGATCTTTGTGCGGTTGTACTTCGCCAATGGTCGAATGACATCTGAAATGTAATGCTTATGCACTTCATGGATCGGTAGGTCAGGTGGTAGTCTGACAGTGATGAGAGCCTCAAAGTCATAAGTGTCAAACCACAATCCAAAGCTATCTGTCTGATTATTCAACATATTGTCCTTCTCCTTTTCTAGATACTATTCTAACGTCATGCGGTATCCAGTTGGAAAACCACGATAGAAGTCTCGACGTATTATGAACCATTTCCTCTGTGTGCTGGTCGGTTCGGTATCCAGCGCAAGGGAGGGAAGCATGTGCTTCATGGCTATACTTATGATTAGAGCTGTCAAATTTTGGTGGATTTCTCTCGAATCTTCTTGGATTCGGTCTGTGCCAGAGCGTAACGTAGCGAAGTGTGAAGCTATTCAAGAGAAAATTATTTATTGTTAATGCTTCGGCGGAGTGGGTCGTTTCGTGTCCCAGTGTTATATCCGGTAGGATTTGGTAGTCCCGATTTTGTCGTGGTGCTTGGCGAGAGAGGAGTAGTGGTTTGGGTTTACACCGAAGTGGGTCCTGTGGGAATTGGGTGTCCGGGTTGGCGTGCAAGGGCTTGTAGGGCAATCGTAGCTGTTTGTGGGTGACTTCGGTGCCAAGTGGGGCAAGAGTAGGCTTGGGCGGGGAAGACCCTTCAGATCCGATATTTGGGCGTGGGTGTGGTATGTCTGGTGTTGCTCTGTAGTCGTGACAAGATATGCATCAATTGCTTTAGTCGTAGTCGTTGATTCTTGATAGATGCTCTTTCATTGTTTCAATTTCTTCCTCGGTCATTACCTTGTCTGGGTGTTTTCTTTGGTAGTGCTCTATTTCGGCATCAATTTGTGAAACTTCGTTGTCTAGCACTACAGACTTCATCTGCTTGCCTTTCATCCACCAGTCTAGAGTGTTGCCCCTTCGTTCCGCAGTTACTTGATACGATTTTGATTCAGGTACATATTTGATGTGCCTGTAATTTGCATTCTTGAAGTAGACAATGAAGAAACGGTTGTCTTTGGTGCCGTATTGGGTTTGTCGCATGAACTGGATCTCTTCGTCACTCGTTTCCTGTTGAATGGCTTTGTTGATGTCATCATCGGTGTATACGATTCCTCTCGTGTATACAACGACTTTCATTACTATCTGGCGTAATTGGTTTCTCAACTTTGTCCTAAAGAGAACACGGTCACCTTCCACCAATGCTCTGTTCGCTGATTCGTACAAAGAGAGTATGCTTGAAATTTGATGTTCAGCATCATCCGTGGATGCATTCAAAGAATCAATTTCCTTCTGCTTGAATGCAATGGCAGACCGTATTTCGGCTTGACGATGAAGCACTGACTTCAGTTTGGCTTTGTAGTGAGTCCTCTCATGCTGGTCGGTGCAGTCATCCAGATCTCCATCGACGAGAGCGATTTGCCTTTCTATGGTCAGTAGCTCACCTTCATGCGAGGAAATCTGCTGCATGAGCTTCAAGCACTTGGTCCTTTCGTGCTTGCCTTCAAGGTTGAGAACCTCAAGTACGTCTTTCTCTCGACAATACGTAAGGAATGCAGTCTCCAACTCGTCACACTTAAATGCGACGTGGTTGCAACTGCCAAATCCTCTGCGTGCGCTATCGCATGTCAAATATCTGGCATCGTCCGGAAATTTCCCATGGGTCACAACATCCATGCGTGCGCCACAGTAGCCGCACTTTGTAATCCCGCCAAAAAGGTTTTCGACCTTGGCGGTCCTGCCAGCTCTGTGAGTGCCATTTGATAGTCTCGCCTGTACTGCGTTGAAGACATCATCTTCCAGAATCCTTGGGAAGTATTCAGGAACGGGTTCTCCGGCGAGATCGTATCCCCGCGATACTCGGTTGTACTTCCTCGGTTGGAATTCGCCGATCACGGCACGATGTGACAGAATCTTGCGCACGGATGATTGACACCATCCCTTTGAAGATCTGAAAGCAGGGGTGCCTTCTTCGTTCAGGAGGCGAGTAATGGTCTTTATTCCAACGCCATCGAAAGATAGTGAATATATCCGTTTGACAATTTCGACTCTCTCAGGCAAAAGATCAAACTGTTTTCTGTCTGTGGTGAGTCTCAACCATCCGGGACAGTTTGCAGTTTGTTTGGCAGTAGATAGATTCTTGCGTATAATCTCGTATGCAGCAGTTATTCGTTCTGATTTACGTTGACTCTCTTCATTTGCGCGATACATTATCGTCAATGACTGGATGAGCTGTCCAATATTCGCGTCGATAGATTCTTTGGTGTACTCGACTCCATCACAGAGAGTAATGATTTTGATGCCTTCATTGATGATATTTTGGAATTGGGCCAGTGCATCAGATACGTTTGCACGGCTTAGTCTGTCCAAGGATTCAACAAGTAACACAGTGCCTCGTAATATCTTTCCATGTCGGATTAGTAAGAGTAAGTCACCTAGCCTTCCTGTTTTGATGTGGTCACCAGAGTACGCAGACTTCCCTAGGTCACGGTAGGAGAGAGTCTCGTCAAGTATTAGCCCATGTTCACAGGCATACTTGCGAGACTTTTCGAGTTGTCTCTGAAGGCTGGTCCCTTCAGCCTGAGCCGCTGAGGAGAACCTAATATATGAAATGCAAAGGGGGGAAGACACGGCTGGACATCCTGTTCACATGGTGGTGGATTGCTGGGAAGGGAGTATATCAGGAAATGATTAAATGGTACATGCTATTTTGACATCGTGTACCATTTTGATTTGGAAAAGGTCCACAATGTCCTGGTTCAGCGATCCCTCGGAAATCTGGGCGCGTTTGATGATCCGGTTTTTGCCGTCCAAAAGCAGCGCCATGAAGTACTCTTTGTGGCGGTCCCTGAATTCAAAATCGAGATGTTCGAAGACCTGCGAGGGGGAGGTGAAACGGGTGAGGCTTTCCAGGGGGCGCGCCTTGAAACGGCTGGAGAGCTCCAGCGCGGCCTTGATGCAGGCAGCCTTGGCGGGGCCGACTCCTTTGACCTGCTGCAGCTCGACGCAGGAGGCGTCGGCCAGCTTGCGCAGGGCGCCGAACTCGGAGAGTAGCGCGCGCCCCAGGTCGAGCGCGCTGCGGCTGCTGGCGGCGTCGCCGCTGCGAAGGATGAGCGCGAGCAGTTCCGCCTCGCTGAGGGCGGTGGCCCCATGCCGCAGGAGCTTCTCCCGCGGGCGCTCCCCTACCGGCCAGCTCTTGATCCCAGCGCTCATGTGCCAATCCCTCCCGCCCGTGTTAACCTGATTAAAGGTTAATGATACCCCAGGAACGGGAGTTTGCCAGCGGGGGGGGTCAGACGAAGAAGAAAACCAGGGCGAGGGCGCCGCCGCCGGCGAAGAGTCGGTACCAGACGAACGGGTAAAGGGAATCGCGCTGCACCAGTTTCAAAAGGAAGGCGACGCTCAGGAAGCCGAAGACCGCCGAGGTGGAGATGCCGATGGCAAGCGACATCCCTTCGCCGGCGGGAATGCCGGTCTTCAGGAGGTGGCCGACCTTCAAGATGGCCGCACCAGCCACGATGGGGAGCGAGATCAGGAAGGAGAAGCGGGCGGCCGCTTCCCGGTGGAAACCGAGCAGCAGCGCCGCTGTGATGGTGATACCGGAACGGGAGACTCCGGGCATCAGGGCGAGGCACTGGGCCAGACCAATGAGGATGGCGAACTTCAGGCTGATCTTGTCCATGCGCCACCTTTTCGCCCCGGTAGTGTCGGCGAAGGCAAGCAGCAGGCCGAAGAGGATCAGGAAGAGCGCGATGAGCGCTGGGCTCTTGCGGAAAATCTCCTCTATGGGGCCCTCAAGCGTCTTTCCCACCAGGGCCGCCGGCACCGTCGCGGCGATAATGTAGAAGGGGAGCCGCTTTGCGGAGGTGTTGATGCCGCCCCGCAAAGAGCTGAAGAAATTCCCCGTCAGCTCCAGCAGGTCGCGCCAGAAATAAAGCGCCAGCGCCAGGAAGGTCCCGATGTGGAGAGCCACGTCGAAGGTGAGCCCCGATTCCGGCCACTTCAGGAACTTCGGGATCAGTATCAGGTGTGCAGAACTGCTGATAGGAAGGACCTCGGTGAGGCCCTGTACGGCTCCCAGGACTGCGGCGTGCCATGGATTCATGCGGTTGCTCCTGTCAAAGTGACAAAAATATGCCCACGATAAGCGAAGTAGCCCGATAAATCAAGGCCGAAAGGGGGCGATGCCTCATGAGGATGGCGCTCATTACACATTTCCTGCTGTGAAGTTTGTTACGGTTGTGGTATATCTTCACAGTTTTGTAAGATACGGGTCCCGAGGGCCGCCACGTGGAGGACTAAAATGTTTGGGTTAATTCCGAAGGATGAAAAATTTTTCGTCATGTTCAGGGAAATGTCGCACAACATCGTCGCGGGAGCCGAGCTTCTGAAGGACATGTTGGACAACTTCACCGACCCGGCTGGAAGCCAGCGCAAGATAAAGGATATCGAGCACAAGGGTGACACCATCACCCATGACATCATCAAGAAACTGAACAAGAGCTTCATCACCCCCTTCGACCGGGAAGACATCTACGCCCTCTCCTCGGCCCTGGATGACATCCTCGACCTGATCGACGCCTGCTCCGCGCGCATCGTCATGTACAACGTGGAAAAGCCCACCCCGGAATCGAAGGAGCTCGGCTTCCTGATCCTGAAGTCGTGCCAGATCATCGACAAGACCGTGGCGCTTTTGGGAGGCAAACTCGAACCGATCAGCGCCTATTGCATCGAGGTGAACGCCCTGGAAAACGAGGCGGACCGGGTCTGCCGCGAGGCGATCAGCCGCCTTTTCGACGAGGAGAAGGACCCGATCCAGCTCATCAAGTGGAAGGAAATTTACGAGACTCTGGAGACCGCGACCGACAAGTGCGAGGACGCCGCGAACATCCTGGAAAGCGTGGTGGTAAAAAATGCCTGAGGTGACGCTCGTCATGCTGGTCGCCGTGGTCGCCTCGGCGCTCCTTTTCGACTACATCAACGGATTCCACGACACTGCCAACGCCATCGCCACCTGCGTTTCTACCCGTGCCCTCACCGTCAGGAGCGCCATCGTCATGGCGGCCGTGCTCAACTTCGTCGGCGCCATGATCTCCACCAAGGTCGCGGGAACCATCGGCAAGGGGATCGTCGATGCCAGCAACGTCACCCAGATGGTCGTGCTTGCCGGGGTGCTGGGCGCCATCATCTGGAACCTGATCACCTGGTACTACGGCCTCCCCTCCTCCTCCTCGCACGCCATCATCGGCGGGCTGGTCGGCTCGGTCGTGGCGCACGCCGGTACCGGGGCCCTGCACTGGAAGGGGCTCAAGGCGATCATCACCGTGCTGCTGATCTCGCCAGTGGTCGGCGCCTTCTTCGGATTCCTGTTCATGATCATTCTCATGTGGACCTTCAGGAACTCGGCGCCCTACGGGTTGAACAAAAACTTCCGCAAGCTCCAAATCCTTTCGGCCGCCGTCATGGCCTTTTCCCACGGCACGGCCGACGCCCAGAAGTCGATGGGGGTGATCACCATGGCGCTGGTCAGCTACGGCACCCTCGCCACCTTCGAGGTGCCGACTTGGGTGAAGATCGCCTGCGCCGTCGCCATGGCACTGGGCACCGCGGCGGGCGGCTGGAGGATCATCAAGACGGTGGGGAGCGACTTCGTCAAACTGCAACCGGTGCACGGCTTCTGTGTGGAGACGGCTTCCGCCGGGGTGATCCTCGGCGCGGCAGCCATGGGACTTCCCACCTCCACCACCCATGTGATCACCTCCGCCATCCTCGGCGTGGGGATGACCAAGCGGATGTCGGCGGTCAACTGGACGCTCGCCTACCGGATCGTCTGCGCCTGGGTCATCACCATACCGGCCTCCGCCGGCATGGGCTACCTGGGTTACTCGATCCTGACACCCTTTCTGGGGCACTAAAAGCCTGAGGGTTGCCGACAAAAAAAGAGCGCCGCAGCGAAGATCAAATCGCTGGCGGCGCTTAGTCGTTTTGTTGCTCGCTGTTGCCGGTGTTATTCCAGCTCCTCTCCAACCTCTTCCATTTCCTCGTCCAGTTCGCCCTGTGCCGCGTCACGGGAGCGGAACTTGACCACCAGGTAGTAGCAGACGAAGTAGGCGATGATCGCGGCGCAGAAGCCGAGCAGGGAGGAGCCGAGGATCAGCGACTTGGCATACTTCGCCAGGTTGTGCCACTCGAGGCCGCCCTTCAGGGGGAGTTCGTTGACCGGGCGCCCGCGCAGGAACCTGCCGAGCTTGTAGCTCAGGCCGAGGATGGGGACGACGGTGATCGGGGTGTTGATCCAGGCGCCGGTGACGCAGGTCAGCTTGTTGAGTCTCAGCAGGAAGGCCGCGGCTATGGCTATGGGCGTGTGCAGGCCGAAGAACGGGGTGAAGCTGATGAAGACGCCGACGGCGAAGCCGGCGGCGATATGCCCGGGATGGCTGTCCAGTGACAGGATGGAGTAAATCCTTTTTTTCCAGAGCATCTTGTTCAGCAAACGGTCACCTCGAGTGTGGCTCAGTCTAAAGTCCCACCGGTGGTTTGTCAATTCATTTAAGGTCCGCCGGGCGTCAAGGGATTTGCCATGGGTTTGGAAACGTGCTAGTATCCACTACTTTAAAATACTATCATAATCGGTACGGAAGCTGATGCGCACTGAACTACTGAAGAAAGTTAAACGGATTGTGGTGAAGATCGGCTCAGGAGTGCTGACCGCTCCGGAAAACGGGATCGACCCCGGCTTTCTCCAGGGACTTGCCACTGAGATCGCAGGGTTACGGCGCAAGGGGGTCGACGTCGTGATCGTCTCCTCCGGCGCTGTCGCCGCCGGCCGCCAGGCGCTCGGTCTTCCCGAGCGGCCCAGGACGCTCCCCCAGAAACAGGCCGCGGCCGCCGTCGGCCAGTCGCGCCTGATGCGGGCCTACGAGGAGGCGTTCTCCGGCTACGGGCTGACCGTCGCCCAGATCCTGCTGACCCGGGACGACCTCGCCAACCGGCGCCGCTTCCAGAACGCTCGCGGCACGCTGGACACGCTGCTTGCCTGCGGCATCGTCCCGGTCATCAACGAAAACGACACGGTCGTCGTGGACGAGCTCAAGTTCGGCGACAACGACAACCTCTCCGCCCTGGTGACGAACCTGGTGGAGGCGCAGCTGCTGCTGATCATGACCGACATCGACGGCCTCTACACGGCCGACCCGCGTAGCGATCCGGGCGCCACCCTCATCAACCAGGTGCGGGTCATCACCCGTGAGATGGAGCGCGGCGCCGGCGGGAGCGGGACGACCGTCGGCACCGGCGGCATGGCCACCAAGCTCGCCGCGGCCAAGAAGGTGGTCAAGTCGGGCGTCGCGGCGATCGTCTTCGCCGGCAAGGTGCCGGGGAACCTGACCCGGGTCATGGACGGGGAGCTGCTGGGAACCCTGTTCCTTCCTTCCGGGGAATCGCTGAACCGGCGCAAGCACTGGATCGCCTTCACGCTGAGGCCGGCTGGGAGCATTCATGTCGATGCCGGCGCGCGCGAGGTGCTGGCCAAGCACGGCAAGAGCCTGCTCCCCTCGGGGATCGCCAAGGTGGAAGGGCGCTTCGCCCGCGGGGCCTGCGTGAGGATCCTGGCGCCGGACGGCGCGGAGTTCGCCCGCGGCATCGTCGACTACTCAAGCCAGGAGATCGAGCAGATCAGCCGGCACAAGAGCGGCGAGATCGAGCAGATCCTGGGCTTTCGCTACGGAGACGACGTGATCCACCGGGACAATCTGGTACTTTTGTAGGAAATCGCACTCACGATTCAGGAGGACCTCCATGACCGTTGCCGAACAGATCCGCACCATAGCAGTCGACGCCAGGCAGGCTTCCTTCGCCATGGCGAGGCTTTCGACCGGCGCCAAGAACGAGCTCCTGCTCGGCATGGCGGATGCCCTGGTAAACAACGCCCCGCAGATCGTCCAGGAGAACGCCAAGGACTTGGCCACGGGAAAGCAGAACGGGCTTTCTCCCGCCATGCTGGACCGCCTCATGCTGGACACCTCGCGCGTGCAGGGGATGGCGGACGCGATTCGCGAGGTTGCGGCACTCCCCGACCCGGTGGGCGAGGTAACGGGAATGTGGAAGCGCCCCAACGACCTGATGGTCGGCAAGATGCGCATCCCGCTTGGAGTAATCGGCATTATCTACGAGTCCCGGCCCAACGTCACCTCGGACGCCGCGGCGCTCTGCCTGAAAAGCGGCAACGCGGTCGTACTGCGCGGCGGCTCGGAAGCGATCCACTCCAACCTCGCCATCGCGGGGCTGCTGCAGGGCGAGCTCGGCAAGCGCGGCATCCCCGCGGCTGCGCTCTCGCTGATCCCCTTCGTGGAGCGCGAGGGGGTTACGGAGATGCTGAAGCAGGAGGAGTTCATCGACGTCATCATCCCGCGCGGAGGCGAAAGCCTGATCCGCTTCGTGGTGGAGCACTCGAAGATTCCGGTCATCAAGCACTACAAGGGAGTCTGTCACATCTTCGTCGACGCCTCGGCGGACTTCGAGATGGCGCGCGACATCATCATCAACGCCAAGGTGCAGCGTCCCGGCGTCTGCAACGCCCTGGAGACCCTGCTGATCCACAAGGATATCGCGGAGAGTTTTGTCCCCTATATCAACCAGGCACTCAGCGAGCAAAAGGTGGAAATGCGCGGCGACGATACCTACCGCAAGTATGCGCCGGGCGCGGGTGTGGCGACCGAGGAGGACTGGCATGCGGAGTACCTCGAGCTGATCCTTGCGGCCGGCGTGGTGGACGGCCTGGACGGGGCGATAAACCACATCAACCGCTACAGTTCGCTGCACACCGAGTCCATCATCACCTCCGACTACGCCAACTCGCAGCGCTTCATCCGCGAGGTGAACTCCGGGGTCGTCATGGTGAACGCCTCGACCCGCTTCTCGGACGGCAACCAACTCGGTCTGGGTGCGGAGATCGGCATCTCCACCACCAAGCTGCACTCCTTCGGACCCATGGGGCTCACCGACCTGACCACGACCAAGTTCATCGTCTACGGCGCCGGACAGGTGCGGCCCTGATTGCAGCGCGTCACACAAGCGGCCCCAGGGCCGAAGGCGGCAGGCCGATGAAGATAGGGATACTCGGGGGGACCTTCAACCCGATCCACATAGCCCACTTGCGCATCGCCGAGGAGTCGCGGGACCGCTTCGGGCTGGACCGGGTGATCTTCATCCCCGCCGCGACGCCGCCCCACAAGCCTCTGGTGGGCGAGCTCTCCTTCGCGAGCCGACTCGAGATGGTGCGCCTGGCGGTGGCGGACAACAACCATTTCGGCGTCTCCGACATGGAAGGGGTGCGCGGCGGCCGCTCCTACTCCATCGACACGCTGCGCGCCCTGCGCCTGGAGTTCCCGGACGACGAGCTTTTCTTCATCGTGGGCGCCGATTCTTTTAATGATATGTCCACCTGGCGCGAGTACGCCAGTATCTTCACCCTGTGCAACGTGGTCTGCGTGCGGCGCCCCGGCTCCACCATCAAGAGCCTGGCCAAGGCGCTCCCTGTTGCCATAGCAGGGGAATTCTGCTATAATGAGACGGCTAAAAGGCTTAGCCACAACTCCGGTCACGGAGTCTACGCGCTGGACGGTGTGCTGCTGGACATCTCGTCCAGCCATATCCGCTCGCTTGCCAGGGGCGGCCGCTCGATCAGGTATCTGGTACCGGACGCCGTCGAGCACTACATAAAAGGACAGAGGTTATACACTGATGCAAGATAAGGAAGTATTGACGGTGGTAGAGCGCGCGCTCAAGTGTGCGGCATTTGCATTGGACAAGAAGGCGCTCGACGTCAAGATCCTGGAGATCAAGAAAATATCCAGCATCGCGGATTACCTGGTCCTTGCCAGCGGCCGTTCGGACCGCCAGGTGCAGGCGGTCGCCGACTCGGTAAAGATGGGGCTCAAGCCATTCGACAAGCCGATCGATATGGAAGGGGTCGAGGAAGGGCGCTGGATCGTGATCGATTACGGCGACATCATCGTCCACGTCTTCCAGGAAGAGGTCCGCGCCCTGTACAACCTGGACGAGCTCTGGGGCCGGGCGCCGCAGCTGGCCATCCCCAAGGAATTCCTTTGGGAAACTAAGTAGCGGTGAGGCTGAAGCTGATCTGGGTCGGGAAGACCCAGGAGGCGTGGGTCAAGGCGGGGATCGAGGAGTATGCCGGGCGGGTGCGGCGCTATTGCCCGCTGGAGATCCTGGAGGCGCGCGAGGAGAAGGGCGCCCAGGCGGCACTCATGCGGGAGCGCGAATGCGAGCGACTTGCCAGGCTGATCCCCAAGGGGGGCAAGCTGGTTGTGTTGGACGAGCGGGGCGAGTCAATGAGCTCGCCGGAACTCGCAAGTTTCCTGTCCAAGAGCCGGGACCAGGGGACCTCCGACCTGGTGTTCGCCATCGGCGGCGCCTTCGGGTTCACCGACGCATTTCGGAGCCAGGCCTTCAAGTCCATCTCGCTTTCCCGGATGACGCTCACCCACCAGATGGTCCGGGTCTTCCTCCTGGAGCAGATCTACCGCGGGTTCAGCATCATGAACGGCGAGCCGTACCACCATGAGTAAGTGTGCTAAAAGGTGAAGTCTTCTTCACCTTTTTTATTTCGCAGCCAAGGAGACGACATGCCCAAGAAACCTCTGCTCTTGATGATCCTGGACGGCTGGGGGATCGGCCCCGAAAGTGACAATAACGCGGTAGCCAATGCCAAGACGCCGAACATGACCCGGCTTTCCGCCAGCTACCCGAGCAGCGAGATCGACGGCTCCGGGCTCTCGGTTGGGCTGCCGGCGGGCCAGATGGGCAACTCCGAGGTGGGGCACACCAACATCGGCGCGGGGCGCGTGGTGTACCAGGACCTGACCCGGATCACCAAGTCGATCGAGGACGGCGACTTTTTCCACAATCCGGTCCTGGTGGACTGCATGCAGCGCGCGAAGCTGGGCAACGACCGGCTGCATCTGGCCGGCCTCCTTTCCGACGGCGGCGTGCACTCCCATGAGACCCACCTCTACGCCCTCATCGAGATGGCGAAGCGCCAGGGAATCCGCGAGGTTTTCGTGCACTGCCTGCTGGACGGCCGCGACACCCCGCCGCAAAGCGGTGCCGAGTACCTGGAGCGCCTGCAGAGCGAGATCGATAAAATCGGCCTGGGCAAGATCGCCACCGTCATCGGGCGCTACTACGCCATGGACCGGGACAACCGCTGGGAGCGCGTCGAGAAGGCGTACAACGCCATGGTCCTGGGGCTGGGAAGCCCGTACCCGTCGGCCGAGGCGGCGATAACGGAGAGCTACCAGGGCGGGGTGACGGACGAGTTCGTGCAACCGTGCGTCATCGTTGAGGGGGGATTGCCGGTCGGCAAGATCGAGGACGGCGACGCCTTCATCTGCTTCAACTTCCGCTCGGACCGCGCCCGCGAGATCACCCGCAGCCTGACGGACCCGAACTTTTCCGGCTTCAAGCGGGGGATCTTCCCCACGCTCGACTCCTACGTCTGTATGACAAGCTACGACGAGACCTTCGTCCTGCCGGTCGCCTTTGCCTCCGATGAGCTCAAGAACATCTTCCCCGAGGTCATCAGCCGGGCGGGTCTCACCCAGCTGCGCATCGCCGAGACGGAGAAGTACGCCCACGTCACCTTCTTTTTCAACGGCGGCCGGGAAGCTCCTTTTCCCGGAGAGGACCGGGCCCTGATCCCCTCGCCCAAGGAAGTTTCCACCTACGACAAGAAGCCGGAGATGAGCGCCTACCTGGTCACCGAGGAGCTGCTGAAGCGGCTCGGCGAGGACAAGTACGACGTCATCATCCTGAACTTCGCCAACGCCGACATGGTCGGGCACACCGGCGTCATTGAGGCCGCGGTCCGGGCGGTGGAGGCGGTCGATACCTGCGTCGGCAAGCTGGTGGAACGAGTGCTGCAGTTGGGCGGCGCCGCGCTCATCACGGCGGACCACGGCAACGCCGAGATCATGGTGGACGCCACGACCGGCGAGCCGCACACGGCGCACACCTGCGACATGGCTCCCTTCATCCTGGTGGACGATTCCCGCAAGGGGGCGAAACTGCGCAAGGGAGTGCTGGCGGACCTGGCCCCCACCATGCTGGCAATGCTCGGCATCCCGCAGCCCCCCGAGATGACAGGGAAAAGTCTTATCGTCGGTTAGGCGGACCGCCTCACTGTGAATAGCAAGAGAGGATTTATTTTCTGTAGGGGCGCATCATCATGCGCCCTTCCCCTTGTCCACCTTTTGTAAAGGGTCCGGCAACCACATAGTTTATTTGGCTCAGGAGAAGACGCAATGAAGATCATCGCCATCAACGGAAGCCCCCGCGGCATGGGGGGAACGACAGGCCGGCTCCTGGATGAAGTCATCACGGGAGTGATACAGGCGGGCGCCGAGGTCGAAATCGTCTGCCTTGCGGAAACCCCGATCAAGCCGTGCGTCGCCTGCGACGCCTGCCACCGGGTCGGGACCTGCCCGCTCAAGGACGACTACGAGATTATCAAGGACAAGCTCCTCGCTGCGGACGGCTTCATCCTCGCGAGCCCGAACTACATCTTCAGCGTCTCCGCCCAAATGAAGGCACTCTTTGACCGCTGCAACGGGCTGGTCCACTGCACCGTCCTGGAGGGGAAATACGCCCTGCTGGTCGAGACTTCCGGCGGCGGCGGAGATGAAGAGGTGCTGGAGTACATGGAGCGCCTGGTCCACTCGCTGGGAGCCCTCTCCGTCGGGGGGATCGGCTCTCCCGGTGCCGGCCCACGCCAGTTCCCGGATCAAGAGGCGCTCTTCGAAAAGGCGCGCGCCTTGGGCCGGGAACTCTGCGCCAGCGTTCGCGAACGCAGGGCGTATCCGGAGCAGGATGCGGTCCGGCTGGCCTTCAAGGAAAGGATGCGGCAGCTGATCTCCTTCATGGGCGAATACTGGCCCTACGAAAAAGAGTTCTGGGCAAAACGCTGAACGGAAGCTTTCCACACCACAAACCATCAGCCAAGGGGAAAATATGAGTCAAACTGACGAATTGAACGATTGGGCCTACGCGAAGAAGTGCGAGAAGGCAGTAGAGGGGCTGAAGAAGAACGGTTTCGGCGCGCTTTATTGCCAAAATAGCGGAGAGGTCTTCCATTACATCCTGAACGAGGCGGGCGACGCGAAGAGCATCGGTTTCGGCGGGTCACTCTCCGTCGCGGACCTGAAGCTTGCCGACAAGCTGAAGGGGATGGGGAAAGAGATCCTGAATCACGGGGTGCCTGATCTGACCATGGAGGAGAGGATGGTCATCATGCGGCGTCAGTTGACCTGCGACCTGTTTCTTTGCGGCAGCAACGCGGTCACTCTCTCGGGGGAGCTGGTTAACATCGACGGCAACGGCAACCGGGCCGCGGCCATGTTCTTCGGACCGAAGAAGGTCATCGTGGTCGTCGGCAGGAACAAGCTGGTGGATGGCACCGTGCAGGACGCGGTGCACCGGATCAAGAGCTTCGCGTCCCCTCCCAACACAAAAAGGCTCGGCCTGGAAACCCCCTGTGCCACGACGGGCTTTTGCTGCGACTGCAACTCGCCGCAAAGGATCTGCCGCGTGACCACCGTCATCGAGAGGAAGCCGCGCAACACCGATATCAGGGTGTTGGTGGTGAACGAGGATATGGGACTGTAAGCTGTCGGGACATCGTTCCCACGCTCCCGCGTGGGAACGGGACTCCCCGGACGCTCCAGCGTCCAGCACCGGAGGTACCATCGGGGCGTTTACCCGGATGCTTCCAACGCAGATGAAGGGGACGCGGGAGCGTCCCCGGATGCATTCCCACGCAGGAGCGTGGGAACGATAACCGGGTGGGGGCTTTCCCCACATCAAGGCAGCACCGGAGGGAGCATGCCTTTTCGGGCCCTGCTGGATCTCCTCTTCCCGCCGCTTTGCCACATCTGCAAGACTTTCATCCCGAAAGCCGGCGACCTCTTCATCTGCGCCGACTGCCTCAGTAAGATCACCTTCCTCGTCTCCCCGCTTTGCAGCGTCTGCGGCGCCCCGTTTATTACCGAGGGCGGCGGCGACCACGTCTGCGGCATCTGCCTTAGGTCTCCACCTTTCCACATCGGCCGCTCGGCGACCCTTTTTGCCGGGCCGGTTCAGGAGCTGATTCACCGCTTCAAATACGGTCACCGGGTGCATCTAAGCCAGCCGCTGGGACTTTTGACGGCCCGCGCCCTGGCCCTGTTTTGCCAGGAGGCGGCTCCTGAGCTGGTCATACCAGTCCCGCTCCACAAGAAGAGGCTGAGGCAGCGCGGCTACAACCAGTCGCAGCTGATCGGTGCGGTCTTGTCAAAAGAGTGGCGGGTGCCGTTGGAGGTGGGGAATCTGCGGCGGGTCCGCTGGACGGAGCCGCAGACCAGTCTGGATGCCGGGGACCGGCGGGACAACGTGAGGGGCGCCTTCGCGGTGCGCGACCCGCGGCGGGTGCAGGGAAAACGGGTGCTCCTGGTGGATGACGTGCTGACCACCGGCAGCACCATCCGTGCCTGCGCCGAGCCACTGCGCGAGGCCGGGGTGGACGCGATCTACGTGGTGACCGTGGCGCGGAGCGTACAGCAGTAGTTAGCCCTTAATCCTGCGGCCCGAAGAAGGCCTCCATCTCAATGCAGAGCTCGTCCTCAATCCCCCTCCTGACCTTTACCCCGTGCAGCGCGGTCAGGAAGATCTTGCCGTAATTCTTGGTGAGCACCCTGGAATCCAGGATCAGCACGGCTCCCCGGTCCTCCCTGCTCCTAATCAGCCTGCCGAACCCCTGCTTGAACTTGATGACGGCCTGGGGCACCGTGTAGCTCATGAAGGGATCCCCTCCCATGGCGGTGATGTGCTCGCTCCTCGCCTCCAGGATCGGCTCGGTGGGGACCCGGAAGGGAAGCCTGGTGATGACAACCAGCTCCAGTCCCTTGCCCTGCACGTCGACCCCTTCCCAGAACGAGTCAGTGCCAAAGAGCACCGGATTCTGGGATGTCCTGAACTTGGAGAGCAGCAGGTGGCGGTTGGTCTCTCCCTGCCGCATCGGCGTGAGCCCCGCCGCCTTGAGCGGCTCGGCGAGCCGGTTGCTGACCCGGGTCAGCAGGTCGTAGGAGGTGAACAGGACGAAAGCGCGCCCCTGGGAGATCTTCAGGGCCTTCAGCAGGTGGCTGCACAGGCGCGCCTCGAAGAGCGGTGAGGTCGGCTCGGGCATGTCTGAGGGGACGCCGACGAAGGCCTGCCGGGCATAGTCGAAAGGTGAGGGGAGCAGCAACTCGTTCACCCTTTCCTTGGGGAGCAGCTCGACGCCGGTCCTGCGCTTCAGGAAATCGAACTTCTCGCCGACGGCCAGGGTCGCCGAGGTGAGCACGACCGTCTTGAAGCGGTCCAGGATCGCCTTCTTGATGGATTCGGCGACCTCCAGCGGCGAGGAGCAGAGCTTTACCAGCGGCCCCTTCCTGAGCTCGAACCAGCGGCAGTATCCCTCTTCGCGCGAGGTGAAGAAGCGTAGCGCCTCGACGGCGGACTCCATCCTTCCTTTGGCGCCCCGCAAATCGGTGAGTGGTCCGGCGAGCCGCTCCAGCACCTTGTCCGAGAGCTTTTCACACCCCTTCAGGAAGGCCTGCATGGCGACGGTGTAGTCGGAGAGTTCCTTGCACATGAGCTCGACCTGCTCCGACACCTGCGGCCAGAGCGGCGAGGCGTAGATCGCGGGCGTGACGCGGAGTTTCTCTTCTTTCTTGAGCTTGGCGAAAAGCAGGTCCCCGATGGCGTCCATGCCGCGGGCCACCGCGTCCGAGACGGCTACCCGCTTCGGGATTAGCCTCCCCTCGAGAACCGCTGCGATCTCCAGGTAGAGGTCGTCCTGCGCCTCGGGGACGGCCGCGGATAGCTGGGTGGAGAGCTGCGGCAGGATGCCGCGGTGCGCCTTCCTCGGGTGCTGCAGCTTGCCGAGCAGCTTCATGAGCCCCAGACGGGAGACCTGGCTGGAGAGGAAGCTGGTCGCCACGTCCTCCAGGTGGTGTCCCTCGTCGAAGATGAGACGGGTGAAGGGAGGCAGTATGGCGGTCGAGTCGTAGCCGGTCTCCTGGCGCACGGCCAGGTCGGCGAGCAGCAGGGCGTGGTTCACCACCAAGAGGTCCGCTCCGGCCGCCTCGCGGCGTGCCTTGTAGAAGAAGCAGCGGGCGTAGAAGGGGCACTTCACGCGGCCGCACTGGTCCGACTCGCAGGCGAGCTCTTCCCAGACCTCGTCCTTGGGGATGAAGGAGAGGTCGCTGCGGCAGCCGTCTTCCGTCTTCTTGCTCCAGGCGACGATGGCGTCCATCTCTACGGCGGAGTCGTCCTTGAAGAGCGAGGCGTCCGCGGCGCTAGCCTGCAGCTTGCGCAGGCAGAGGTAGTTACCGCGCCCCTTCACCAGCACGGCCCGGAACTTGATCTCCGCGTGCTGCTGCAGGAAGGGGATGTCCTTTTGTATCAGCTGTTCCTGGAGGTTGATGGTGTTGGTCGACACCACCACCCGCTCCTTGTTCCGGACTGACCAGAGCGCTGCGGGGAGCAGGTAGGCGAGAGACTTGCCGGTGCCGGTTCCCGCCTCGACGACGGCGACCCGCTCCTCATTGAACGCCTCCGCCAGCATGAGCGCCATCTTGGTCTGCTCAGGGCGGTGCTCGTAACCCGGCAGGGCAAGCGACAGCACCCCGTCCGGGGCGTAGAATCGCTCGATCTCCGGGTAGGAGAGCCGTTCCACCGTCTTGCGGGCGAAAGGAGACACCGCCTGGTAGCAGCGCTCCCCCGAGTTGTCCACGATATAGAAACCGACCCCCTGGTTACCCAGGAGCGAGGCGATCTCGATGTCAGCCTGGGAGGGGGTTAGTTGGCCGGAGGGGTGGTTGTGGATGACCACGTCGCCGAAGGAGGCGGCGATCATGATGGCGGCGACGGCGTCCCGGTTGCCGCGGGCGAGCGGTTCCACCTCTACGACAAGGCGCGCCTCATCGGTGCGTCCCAGGAAAAAAACCTCGTTACCGTCGGCGTCGCTGATTGCTGCGCGGAGTTGCTGTATTGCGTGATTCGAAAAAGAGTTTTGCATGGCCCTTGAAGATACAGCCTTTGGCCAGGGGGTGCAACAGAAAAGCTGGAGACCTCTCTTCCCCTGGGAAAAGGGCTGGGAACGAGGGGACTTTAGCTGTATCCCCCCTGCGAAGTAGGGGGGAAGGCTCGCGTAGCGAGACAGGGGGGTCTCTCTGCCGGCGGAAACACCCCCCTGCTTCACTACGTTCAGCTTCCCCCCTATTTCATAGGGGGGACAGAACTTGCTTTGGACTGCCACACGCAAGTCCCACTAATCTCCCTTCGCCAAGAAGGACTTAACGGCGGCGGCCATAAAGGTGCCCGGAGCCCGCTATCGCCTTTGGCGCCAAACTGTGCTAGAAGTTGACTCGGGGGAAATGCATGCAGCGCTACAACGCTTTTTCAGAGGAACTCAAAAAGGTTTTCGGCTGCCGGGTGCAGCGGCTCTCGGTGGACGCGGGGTTCACTTGCCCAAACCGGGACGGCAGCGTCGGTACTCATGGATGCATCTTTTGCGGCGGCAAGGGTTCCGGCTCCTTCGGGATACTGCAGGGCGCGGGGGTCGCCGAACAACTGGAGCACGCCAAGGAAGTCATGGTCCGCAAGTACAAGGCGGCGCGTTTCCTCGCCTATTTCCAGTCCTACTCCAACACCTACGCCCCCGTGGAACATCTGAAGAGGCTCTACGACGAGGCGCTCGCCGTGCCGGACGTGGTCGGGCTGATCATCGGGACCCGGCCGGACTGCCTTCCTGAGGCTACCCTGGATCTGCTCGCCGGCTACGCCAAGCGCTGCTATTTCTGGCTGGAGCTCGGCCTGCAGTCAGCGCAGGACCGCACGCTTGCCGAGATCGGCCGGGGGCACGACATCGCCTCGTTCAGCGCCGCCGTCGCCGGCTGCCGGGCGCGGAACATCCGGGTCTGCGCCCATATCATCCTGGGGCTTCCCGGCGAGAGCAGGGAGGAGATGTTGGCCGGCGCCGAATTCCTGAACGAGGCCGGGGTGGACGGGGTGAAGATTCATCTGCTGCATGTCATGCGTGGGACACCGCTTGCCTCCCGGTACCAGGAAGGGAAGCTGCGGGTGCTGGACCGCGACGAGTACGTGGGGCTGGTATGCGATTTCCTGGAGCGACTCCACCCGGGGATCGTAGTGCATCGGCTCACCGGGGACGGCAACCGTGAGGACCTGATTGCGCCGCTTTGGTCGCTGCAGAAATTCGAGGTGCTGAACTGCATCGACGGCGAGTTGGATAGAAGGGGGACAAGGCAGGGAGGAAAAACGGAAAAACGGTTAGAAACGGTTCTATGTTCTACGTTCTAAGTTAACCATGAAGGCCTAAACTCAGGAAATGCAGGGGCATAACGCATAACGTTGAAGGCATAAAGTTTAACGCATAACGTTGAACGTAGAACGTAGAACGTAGAACCGCCTCTAAAAAGGATACCCCAGCCCGACGAAGACCGCGGGGCCGTCGTGGCCGACACCGACATCGATGCGCCCGATGATGTTGGGACTGATCACCGCACGGAACCCGATCCCCGGGTTGAATTCAAAGCTCCTGGTTTCGACCTCGTCCAATGACCTCATCACGCTCCCCAGATCGATGAAGGGCGCCAGCTCCCAATCGGCCCGTACCCCGAATATCTCCCAGCGAAAGAGCCTGATCCTCTCCTCCAGGTTGCACAGCAGGTAGCTGTTGTCGATGAAGCGGTTCCTGCCGTAGCCGCGCAGCGTCGTCTCTCCCCCAAGAATACTACGCTCCAGAAACGGGACGTGCTCCCCCAGGGTCTGGTTGTAACCCACCCTCGCGACGCTGATGAAACGCGAATCCACCAGCGGGTAGTAACCCTTCACCTCGGCCTCGTAATGCCGGTAATCCGCGCTGCTGCCGAGTGCCCTCACGCTCGCTTCTACGGACGCCTTGGCGCGTATCCCCGTCGTCGGTATGATGAGCGAGTCGAGGGTGCTGTACACCATCGAGAGCATCTGCGCGTGCGCGCTGAACCCGTCGCTGCCGGGAACCGGCCGGTTGGTGAAGACGTCGCGCAGGAAAGGCACCGACTTCACGGCCCCCCGGCCGATCTCCACATCCTTGAAACGTTCTCCAAAAACAAGCTGCGTGTTGGCGAAAACCGGATAGCCCGCCGAGGCACTGAAGCCTATCTCCTGGTCTGTATAGTTGGTCTCGTTGGTGATCGCGCTACGCGACTGGAATCCGAAGAAGCGCGCGGAGCCGTCCCGGTAACCGAACAGGAAGGCGTTCAGTTCCAGCTTGCCGGCCATCAGGGTCTGGTCCCGCAGCTTGAGCTCGTAATCCTCGTTGATCTTGGTGGCTTTGGCGAGGTTTACCTCGAGGCTGCGCTGGGCGGAGGGATAGAAGGCTCCGTAGACCGTCGCGGTGGTGCCAAAATTGTCGTTGTAGTTCACCTGCGGCACGACCATGGCGCAGACTTCGTCCTTCTTGTCGTAAATCAGGAAGGCGGTGAGCCCCCCGTAGGTGATCCCCTCGTTCGGACTGGAGGCGATCACCGGCAGCGGGATGGTCACAACTTTGACGTTCTCCTGGGCCATGGGTGGCAGGGGGAATTTCCCGGACGGCAGATAGCTGGTGCAGCCGGTCAGGCTTGCGGCGACGAGCATGATGAGTATGAAAATGGTAGAGCGCATGGTCCCTTCCCGCGTTAGAAAAGGCAAAGGATAACGGCTCTCCGTTTTTTTTACAACCAAAAAATACAGCCGCCGCGATTTCCTTCTGGGGAGTACTTTCGGTCAAAAAGTTGACTCGAAGGGGTTAAAAATGACGTTCCCGACCGGCGCACTTTTGGCTCCCGGACCCGCCCCGAGCCGGACCTCCTACGGTTTCACTGGCTAAAACCCCCCAGGGACGAATCTGCCAGGAAATGGCACACCGGTTGCACAGAGTCCCTTGCCAATGAAAACCCTGAGACCGGCAAAGGAAACAGACACCCATGTCCAGTAGCGCAGCAGCAGACGCCCTGGCGGTAGGAACGCCCAGCAAAAATTCGGATATCTACATGGCGATAGCCCTGATCGGGATACTCGCCCTGATGATCATCCCGCTGCCGTCGTTTCTGCTCGACGTCTTCCTGGCCGCCAACATCACCATCGCACTGGTGATCCTGCTGGTTTGCCTGTACACCATCCAGCCGCTCGACTTCTCGGTGTTCCCCTCCATCTTGCTGGTCACCACCTTGTTCCGCCTGGCGCTCAACATCGCCTCCACCCGGCTCATCCTGCTGCACGGCAGCGAGGGGACCGAGGCGGCCGGCGCGGTCATCAAGGCCTTCGGCCAGTTCGTAGTGGGCGGCAACTACGTGGTCGGCGCGGTCATCTTCCTGATCCTCGTCATCATCAACTTCGTCGTCATCACGAAGGGCGCCGGGCGCGTCGCCGAGGTGGCCGCCAGGTTCACCCTGGACGCCATGCCGGGCAAGCAGATGGCGATCGACGCCGACCTCTCCAACGGCATCCTCACCGACAAGGAGGCCAAGGCGCGGCGCAAGAAGATCTCGCGCGAGGCCGATTTCTACGGCTCCATGGACGGCGCCAGCAAGTTCGTGCGCGGGGACGCGGTCGCCGGCATCATGATCGTGCTGGTCAACATCATCGGCGGCTTCGTCATCGGCGTCTGGCAGAAGGGGATGCCGCTCGACGTGGCGCTCTCCAACTACACCCTTCTGACCATCGGCGAGGGGCTGGTGGCGCAGGTCCCGGCACTGATCATCTCCACCGCGGCCGGCATCATCGTCACCCGCTCGGCGGACGAGAACAACTTCGGCCACGAGATCGCCGGCCAGCTGCTGAACTACCCGAAGGCCTTCCAGGTCGCCTCAGGAGTGCTCTTCCTGTTCGCCATGATCCCGGGGCTGCCTCACTTCGCCTTCCTGCTCCTTTCCGGCGTCGCCTACCTGGTGAGCCGGAAGGCGCACGAGAAGACCGAGGAGGTGGAGGAGATCGGCGCCCAGGTGGCCGACGAGGATCTGGACCAGATCAGCTCCATCCGCCCGTTGGACATGCTGGAGTTGGAGGTGGGCTACGGCCTGGTGCCGATGGTGGACGCAAGCCAGCAGGGCGAGCTCCTGGACCGGATCCGCTCCATCCGCAAGCAGTTCGCGGACCGCATGGGCTTCATCGTCCCCCCGATCCACATCCACGACAACCTGCAGCTGAAGCCGTACGAGTACAACATCCTGATCAACGGCGCCAAGGTCGGCGGCGGCGAGCTCTCCGGGCAATACCTCGCCATGGATTCCGGCGGCGCCACGGGGCAGCTGGAAGGAATCAAGACCACCGAGCCGGTGTTCGGCCTCCCCGCGGTCTGGATCAAGGGGAAGGAACGGGAGCAGGCACAGGTCTCCGGCTACACGGTCGTGGACAACACCACCATCCTCGCCACCCACATCTCCGAGATCACCAAGAAGCATGCCCACGAGCTGGTGGGACGCCAGGAGCTGCAGCAGCTACTGGACACCATCGCGACCAGCCTCCCGAAGGTCGTGGAGGAGCTGGTACCCTCGCTGCTCTCGCTCGGCACGGTGCTTCGCGTTGTGAAGAACCTCCTGAAGGAGAACGTCTCCATCCGGGACTTCCGCTCCATCCTGGAGACCCTGGCGGACTACGGCGGGGTGACCAAGGACCCGGAGATGCTGACCGAGTTCGTGCGCCAGAGCCTGGGGCGCTACATCGTCGAGCAGTACAAGCGCGAGGACGACACGCTCTGCGTGCTCTCCCTGGACCGCGAGGTCGAGGAGACCATCGCGGACGCGGTCCAGCTCTCGGACCAGGGGAGCTACCTCGCCATCGAGCCGAACACGGCGCAGCGCCTGCTCGCCACCATCAGGCGCAACGCGGAGAAATTTGACAGCTCGGGAGCGCTGCCGGTACTGATGGCCTCCCCGACCATACGGCGTCATGTGAAGAAACTTACCGAACGGTTCATGCCCAACCTGGCGGTCATCTCGCACAACGAGATCCCGCCCAACATAAAAATCCAATCTTTAGGCGTGGTGGTGCTCAATGCTAGTTAGAACTTTTCAGGCAGGCGAGATGTCGGAGGCGCTGAAAATGGTGAAGGCCGAGATGGGCCTGGATGCCATGATACTCTCCTCGAAAAAGGAGCGGCGCAAGGGGATTCTTGGCTACTTTTCCAAGCCGTACTTCGAGGTGACGGCGGCGCTGGAGCCCAGGATGGCCAGCCGTCCCAACCCGTACCGCGAGGAGCCGGAGCCACCGCCTCCGCCACCGGCGCGCGAGCTCTCCACCAAGGAGGAGTTCCAGAACTCCATGCTCGGCCCCCTGGCCCGCGAGGTCCGTGAGTTGAAGCAGCGCATCGAGGCGCTCTCGAAGAAGGATGCCCAGCAGGGCGCAGCACCGGTGTTCGGGGCGGAAGCTGCGGCCGAGCCGGAGCAGGGGCCGAGGACCTTCGCCAAGGAAGAGCTCGAGGAGATCAAGAAGCTGCTTTACAGCGCGGTCTCGGGCAAGGAGAAGCAGGGGCCGAAACCGGTCAGCTTCCCGCAGGCCGATGCCCAGCCCGTGCAGGGCGCGCAGCTGGCCGCCCAGCAGCCGGATGCGCAGCTGCTGCGCGAGCAGCTCTCGCGCCTGCAGGCGCCGCAGGTCCCGGAGCCCCAGGTGCTGGAGCCGCAGGCCAAAGAGGCACAGGGCAAAGAGGCACAGGGCAAGACCGCCCAGCTGCGCAAACTGCAGGAGCCGCAGATCCAGGAAGCGCCGGAAGCCGAGCTGCAGCAGCCGGCGGCCCGGAACCTGCCGGAGCAGGGGGGCGTCCTGCTGGAGCAGCTGGCCCGCGAACTGGAGGCAGAGGAGCTCTGCCCCGAGGGGGTGGAACTGCTGATGGAGGGGCTGCGTCCCGCTGCGGAGGACGGCGCCGAACTGGAGGAGCTGAGGGGACTGCTCGCCGAGAATCTGGCCGGGCTCATCAAATGCTCGGGCTCCCTGCGCATGAAGAAAAACGGACCCAGGATCATGGCGATCGTGGGACCGACCGGGGTCGGCAAGACGACGACCATTGCCAAGCTTGCCGCGATGCACGCCCTGAACCGCGGCTCATCAGTCGCCATGGTGACCACGGACAACTTCCGGGTGGGCGCCATCGAGCAGCTGAAGACCTACGCGAAGATCATGGACATCCCGCTGGAGGTGGTCGCCACCTCGCAGGAGCTCGCCAAGGTCTTGGCGCGCCACTCGGACAAGGACCTGATCCTGATCGACACGGCGGGGAGAAGCCACAAGGACTCGGAGCGGCTGGAAGAGCTGAGGGGCTACCTGCAGTGCCACCCGGGAATCGAGACCTACCTCTGCATGTCCGCGACGACCCGGGCCCGCGAGCTCGACGAGATCGTCGCCACCTTCGGGGTGCTTCCCATCACCAGGTTCCTGTTCACCAAGCTGGATGAGAGCGAGAGCTTCGGCTGCCTGGTCAACACCCATCTGAAGCACAAGCTGCCGATCTCCTATCTGACGACCGGGCAGAAGGTGCCCGAGGACATCGAGGTCGCCACCTCGAGAAAGCTCGCCGCCCTGGTGGTCAAGGAGTCGACACGATGACTGCTTCACGCGGCGCAACAGATCAAGCCGATATGCTCCGGCAGCTCGCCGGCTCCGCCAAGCGGCGCGCCCCGGAAGAGGAGCCCTCCCAAGTGCGCGAGGGGGTCAGGGTCATCTCGGTCACCAGCGGCAAGGACGGGGTAGGCAAGAGTTCCGTGATAGTCAACCTGGCGGACGCGCTCCTCAAGCTCGGCAGGCGGGTGCTCGTGGTCGACTCGGACCCCGGCGCGCATGACGTCTGCCGGCTGCTCGGCAGCCAGCCCCACGGCACGATGAACCAGGTGCTCTCCGGCGAGAAGGGCCTGGAGGAGATCGTCGTCGATGCGGGCGGCATCAAGGTCCTCCCGGCGGCGCTCGGGGTGCAGCAGTACCAGTCGCTCTCCCCAAGCGAAAGGCTCTCACTTTTCCAGAGGATGGAGCGGCTGGAGGAGCGCTTCGATTACGTGCTGATCGACACCGGCGCGGGGATTCCGGCAAACGTTACCGGCTTCGCCTCCGCGGCCTTGGAGATCATGCTGGTGGTAACGCCGGAGCCCACTTCCATAACGGACGCCTACGCGCTGGTCAAGACGCTCTCCGGCCGCTACGGGTCGCTTCGCTTCAGGCTCCTGGTGAACAGGTGCCGGGACGCCGAAGAGGGAGAGCAGCTCTTCGCCAAGCTCGCGGCGATCACGGGACGTTTCCTGGAGGTTTCCATGGATTATTCGGGATGCATCCTGCACGACGAAATGTTCGTCGAATCCGTCAGACGGCGCGGAGCTCTTTGCCGCCTCTACCCGGACGCTAAGGCCTCCTTAAGCTTCAAGGCCCTGGCACAAAAAATAACGACAGAAGGGTCTGCGGCTGCCGCTGGCATGCCGCTCGACCCGCAGGCCGCACGGCGCAAGGAGTGGAGAAATCATGAACTGTCTTCTTAAGGCCTACGAGCAGGAGGCGCACCGCGGTGTGCCGCTCACGAGGGATGAATTGGTGGTTTCCCACCTGCCGCTGGTGAAGTTCATCGTCGATAGGATCGCCTCTTCGCTGCCCCCCCACCTGGACCGCGACGACCTGAGAAGCGCCGCCGTCATCGGGCTCATCTCGGCGGCGGAGCGCTTCGATCCTTCGCGCGGGGTGCAGTTCAAGACCTTCGCCGAGCAGCGCATCCGCGGCACCATCATGGACGAGCTGCGGGCCCAGGACTGGCTCACCCGCAGCCTCAGGGACAAGTTCAAGCGGCTGGAGCGCGAGTTCTCGCAGCTGGAGCAGCGCCTGGGCAGGAACCCCTCCTCCGACGAGGTGGCGCTCGCCATGGGGCTCGAACTGAAGGATTACTTCCGCCTCCTGGAGGAGATCCACCTGCTCTCCTTTGTGAGCCTGGACGACGCCTGGCACGACGAGGACGGCGCCCCCTTCGGTCTCCTGGACGTGCTGGAGGACAAGGGGATCGAAAGCCCCCAGAGCCAGCTGATCGCGCGTCAAACCGTGGAGCGGCTCGCCGAGGCGATCGACAACCTCCCGGAGAAGGAGCGCATCGTCATTACGCTCTACTATTACGAGGAACTGAACCTGAAGGAGATCGGCGCCGTACTCGACCTCACCGAGTCCAGGATCTCGCAGCTGCACAGCCAGGCGATCATCAGGCTGCGCGGCAAGATGAAGCGCGTAGCCTAAGGGGGGAGTATGAACAGCGGCATGTACGCGGCCCTCTCGGGCAACCTGTCGGCGCTGCGCCGGCTCGATGTAATCGCCAACAATCTTGCCAACGCCAGCACCCCCGGCTTCAAGGCGGACCAGATCCAGTTCGAAAGCGTGCTGGCGGGTGTCAAAAAACCGTCAGCGCAGGATCCGACCCTAAGCAGCGAGCGCTTTTCCACCGATTTCAGCGCGGGGGCGCTGCAGAAAAGCGACAACCCGCTGGACGTGGCCCTGGACGGCGACGGCTTCTTCGTGGTGAACACCCCGCAGGGGCCCGCCTACACCAGGCAGGGGAACTTCCACCGGGGGGCGACCGGGAAGCTGGAGAACGCCGACGGTTACGAGGTACAGGGGCAGAGCGGGTCGATCAGTGTGGCGGGAGGCCGGATCCAGATCGGCAGCGGAGGCGTGGTGACGGTGGACGGCGCCGCGGCCGGGACCCTGGCCCAGGTGGATTTCCCGAAGCCCTACGCGCTCACCAAGTTGGGCGGCGGGCTCTTCACGCCGTCGGATCCCCAGGCGACGCCGACCACCTCCACGGCTGCGGTGAAGCAGGGGTTCCTGGAAAGCTCCAACGTGAAGGCGGTGGTGGAGATGGCGCGCATGATAGAGACCAGCCGCTATTTCGAGTCCTGCGCCAAGGTCGTCAAAAGCTACGACGACATGGCGTCCAAGGCGGCCAACGACCTGGGAAAAGTTTAGCATCAGTCGGATCCGAGCGATCCGACCGATCCGACTGATAAAAAGGAGAAAACAACATGATCAGGGCACTTTGGACCGCCGCTTCCGGCATGCAGGCGCAGCAGCTCAACATCGACGTGGTCGCCAACAACCTGGCCAACGTCAGCACGACCGGGTTCAAGAAGAGCCGCGCGGATTTCCAGGACCTCATGTACCAGACCGTGAAGACGACCGGTGCCCCCTCCACCAACTCGACCACCATACCGACCGGCATCCAGGTCGGCCTCGGGGTGAAGCCCGGCTCGGTCACCAAGATCTTCTCCGCGGGGAACATCACCCAGACCGGCAACGACCTCGACCTGGCGATCCAGGGGGACGGCTTCTTCCAGGTCCAGCAGGCCGACGGCTCCACCGCCTACACCAAGGCGGGAGCCTTCAAGAAGGACGGCCAGGGGAGGGTGGTCACCCCGGACGGCAGCCCCGTGCTGCCGGAGATCCTGATCCCTGCCAATGCCACCAAGGTGACCGTCGGCAACGACGGAACGGTCTCGGTGCAGCAGGCGGGCCAGACCACCGCGACGACGGTCGGCACCCTGCAGCTCGCCTCGTTCTCCAACCCCTCGGGGCTGAACAGCATCGGCAAGAACCTCATGCTCCCCACCGACTCCTCGGGCGCCGCCACGACCGGCACCGCCGGGCAGAACGGGCTGGGCACCCTGGAGCAGGGTTACGTCGAGATGAGCAACGTGAGCACCATGGACGAGATGGTCAACATGATCGTCGGGCAGCGGGCCTACGAGATCAACTCCAAGGTCGTGCAGGCCGCGGACGAGATGCTGCAGCAGGCCTCAGGGCTGAAGCGCTAACGCCATGAAAGCCCTACTGGTTTTGCTCATGCTGCTCGCCTTGCCGCTCCCCTCGCACGCCCTTCCGAGCATCCCCGCCGTGCCGGCGCCCCTTCCCGGGACCGTGGCGAGCGAAGGGGAACTGCGCCGCGTGATCGCCGACTTCCTGGCCGACAAGGACAAGCACCTGAACGCCGAGGTCTCCATCAAGAAGATCGGCATCAACGGGGACCTGAAGCTGCCGGCCGGCAAGGTGAGCTACGAAGTCGTCGCGCCGGAGCGCTGGGAAGGGTGGGGCAACGCGTCGCTGGCACTGATCGTGCGTGTAGACGACCGAGTGGTGCGCAACCTCACCGTGCTGGTGGAGGTCGAGGCGCTCGCCGAGATGGTGGTCGCCACCCGGACCCTGGAGCGGGGCGAGGTGATCGGGGAAGCCGACGTCGCCCTGGCGCGCCGGGACCTGGCCCACCTGCAGGGCCGCTACTGCCGCGACCCCAAAGAGGCGGTCGGCATGAGGATGAAGAGCTCGGTCCGAGCCAACTCGCCGCTGCGCGGGGACTACCTGGAGCGGGTGCCGGTCGTGAAGAGCGGCCAACTGGTCACCATCGTGGCCGAGAACGAGGTGGTCAAGATCACCGCCGGCGGCAGGGCCAAGGGGTCCGGCGCCGTGGGCGACACCATCTCGGTACAAAACCTTTCGTCGCAGAAGGAGATCGCCGCACGGGTGGTGGACGCGACGACGGTAAGGGTGGATTTCTGATGCACAAGGGACGATTCCAGAGAGTTATCAGGTGCGGCGCTCTGCTGCTGGCGCTGCTGCCGGCTGCCTGCGGGCACCAGAGCGCCGAGGTGAAGAGCCCGACCTTCGACGAGCAGATACCCAAACCGCAGATGAACTACGCCTCGGGGAGCCTCTGGCAGGCCTCCTCCTCGGGGCTTGCCGAAGACCTCAAGGCGCGCCGGCGCGGCGACATCGTTACCGTGGTGATCTCCGAGCAGGCAAGCGCCAGCAAACAGGCGAGCACGGGGACCTCGCGCGCCAGCACCCTGAGCGCGGGGATGCCGAACCTGCTCGGCCTGGAGAAGACCCCTATCAAGGGGTGGATGGACCTCGCCAACCTGCTGAACGCGAGCTTCTCCTCCAAGTTTGATGGCAGCGGCTCCACCAGCCGGCAGGAGACCCTGTCGGCGACCATCTCGACCAAGGTGACGGACGTGCTCCCCAACGGCAACCTGATGATCGAGGGGAGGCGCAACGTCAAGGTGAACAACGAGGACCAGATCATCGTGCTGACCGGCACGGTGCGCAGCCGCGACGTCAGCTCGGACAACTCCATCAGTTCCTCCCTGATCGCGGACGCCAGGATCAACTACTCCGGCAAGGGGATCATCAGCGACCGGCAGAAACCGGGCTGGCTCATGAACGTGCTGGACGCGGTCTGGCCCTTCTAGAGAGCGTTAAAGGTTAAAGGTGAAAGGTGAATAAACTGCGTACAACATGCTTCCTGGTGCTGCTCCTGCTGACCCTGCCGCAGCTCGCCTCTGCCGCGCGCATCAAGGATATCGCCGCCTTCGACGGGGTTCGGGAGAACCAGTTGATCGGCTACGGCCTGGTGGTCGGCCTGAACGGCTCGGGCGACACGGACCAGACCAAGTTCCCGGTGCAGTCCCTGGTGGGGGCCCTGGAGCGCATGGGGGTGACCATCGGCCGCAACGAGATCACGGTGAAGAACGTGGCCGCCGTCATGGTGACGGCCCAGCTGCCTCCCTTCTCCAAGCAGGGCAACCGGCTCGACGTGCTGGTATCCTCGGTCGGCGACTCCAAGAGCCTCGCAGGGGGCACCCTGCTGATGGCGCCCCTGAAAGGCGCCGACGGCCAGATCTACGCGGTCGCCCAGGGCGCCATCCTGACCAACTCATTTTCCTACGGCGGCCAGGCCTCCTCCGCGATGAAGAACCACCCGACCGCGGGGACCGTTCCGGGCGGGGCCCTCATCGAGCGGGAACTGCCCAACGTGCTTGCCGACCGGACCGCCCTGAAGCTGAACCTGCACCAGTCGGACTTCACCACCGCAACCCGGGTGGAGACCGTCATCAACGAGCGCTTCAAGGGGACGGTGGCAACCCTGACCGACCCGGGGAGCGTGCAGATCGCGATCCCGGAATCCTACCGGGGCAGGATCGTCGAGTTCGTGGCGGAACTGGAGCGGCTGGAGGTGAACCCGGACATCACGGCTCGGGTGGTGATGAACGAGAGGACCGGCACCATCGTCATGGGCGAGAACGTGCGCATCTCGACCGTCGCGGTATCCCACGGCAACCTGACCGTCGTGGTGAAGGAGACGCCCAAGGTCTCCCAGCCCGGGCCCCTGTCGAACGGCACCACGACGACGGTGCCGAGGACCGACCTCAAAGTGGTGGAGGACCGGGTGAACCTTTCCCTGCTGAGGGAGGGGGCCAACCTGAGCGAGGTGGTGCGTGGGCTCAACACGCTCGGGGTGACGCCGAGGGACCTGCTCGGCATCATGCAGGCGATCAAGGCCGCAGGCGCGCTGAACGCCGAACTGAGTGTGATGTAGTTGTAGCTGGAGCTGCTGGAAGGAGAGGAAGATGGAAGTCAACGCGATACCCACTGCTGCGCTACCCCAGATCGAACCCCAGATTCCGGCGGCCCTCAAGGCCGGGCGCCAGGGAGGCGGCGACCCCGCCCAGGCCAAGAAGGTGGCCCAGGACTTCGAGGCGATGTTCGTCGGGATGATGCTGAAGTCGATGCGGGAGACAGTCGGCAAGGACAAGCTGACCGGCGGGGGACACGGCGAGGAGACCTTCCGCTCCCTGCTGGACCAGGAGTACGCCGCGGCGGCTGTCAAAGGTGGCGGTATCGGGCTGGCAAGCACCATAGAGAAGGAGCTCAACCGCACCGGCGCGGCGCAGCCCTCCCTGAAGGGGGACGGCCATGCGGATTGAAGGCGCGCCCTATGTGGTGGACCTGTCGCGCCCGCAGGCGGTGCGGGGTGAGAGCGCCGATACCGGCGCCGTGCAGAAGGCCGCGCAACCGGGCCGGGTGCGCAGCATGGACCGGGTGGAGATCTCGCCCAAGGCCCGCGAACTGCAGAAACTGAAACAGAACCTGGCCGCCCTCCCCGAGGTGCGGCTGGACCGGGTGGCGCTCGCCAAGCAGAACCTGCAGTCCGGGGGGCGGGTCGACCCGGGGGTCGTGGCGCAAAGCATGATGGAGTCGTACGATTCGAGACAGTTTAAGGTTAAGGGAGATGGCGCATGAAACAGAGCATAGCGGATTTGATCTCAACGCTTTCCGAAAAGGGGGCCTTGCTGCAGCAGATGCGGCGGCTTTTGCAGCAGGAGCAGTCCTGCCTGGTCGCGCTCGACCTGGCCGGCCTGGAAGAGAACCAGCAGGTGATCGCCGCCACCATGCAGCGCATGGAAGAGCTCTCCGGCAGCTGCAAGGCGATGATCGCCGCACTCGGGGCCGAGCAGGGGCTCCCCGGCGGGACCACCCTCTCCCCCATCATCGCCCGGATGGCGCAGCCCGAGCAGGGGGCACTCCGGGAGGCTCAGGCCAGGGTCGCGGCCGATTCCAAAGCCCTGGGCGGCACCCTGGCTCTGAACCGCGGGCTCCTGGAGGATTCCCTCAAGGTCGTGGACCGCTCGGTCAACTTCTTCAACCGGCTCTTCAACCCGGTCGACACCTACGGCCTGGCCGGCTCGATGGTGGCGCGGCGGGGCGGCAGCCGATTCGTCTGCAAGGAGATCTGACATGGGCATCAGCAACATCTTCGACATCGCCAGTTCCGGTGTGACCGCACAGCGCCTCGCCATAGAGGTGGCCGGCGAGAACATCGCCAACGTGAACACCCCGGGCTACTCGCGCCAGCAGGCGATCATGACCAACGGACCGGTCACGACCAGCAACGGTTTCCCGCTCGGCTCGGGGGTCCAGATCCAGGCGGTGCAGCGCTCCTACGACGGCATGCTACAGCAGCAGATCGTCACCGGCAACAGCAGCTACCAGCAGAACCTCGCCAAGCAGTCGGCTCTGGACCAGATCCAGCCCTCCTTCAACGAGTTGGCGAGCAACGGACTGGGCGCCGCGGTGGACAATTTCTTCGGCGCCTGGCAGGACCTCTCGACCAACCCCCAGGGGACCGCGGAGCGCCAGTCGCTGCTGTCGACCTCCCAGAGCTTGACCGACACCTTCCACCAGATGAGCAGCAGCCTGACCAGCGTCGCGACCAGCGCGGACAGCGACCTGACCGGGATCACCTCGGACGTGACGACCAACGCCAAGAACCTGGCCCAGGTGAACCTGCAGATCCTCGCCACCAACGCCGTCGGGGGAAGCCCGAACGAGCTTTTGGACCAGAGGGACCTCCTGCTGCAGCAGATCGCCGAGAAGGTGGGGATCACCTCGACCCTGCAAAGCGACGGCACAGCGACGGTGACCCTGGCGGGCGGCCAGCAGCTGGTGAACGGCACCAAGTACGCGACGCTGTACACGAGCCCGAACGCGGCGGTGCCGCCGGTCAACAACATCCTGCTCACGGGCCTTGGCAACCCGCCGCCGGCCAACGCCCCGGGAAGCGACACCAACGTGAGCGCGACGGTCGGAGGGACGGGGAACAGCCTGGGCCAGCTGGGCGGCACGCTCCAGGTGCGCGACAGCATCGTCCCGGGGTACCTCTCCAAGCTCAACGAGATGGCCTCCAAGCTGGTCTCCACGGTCAACGCCCAGCAGTCGGTGGGTTACGGGATCGACGGCCCGCCGGCCACCACCGGGAACAACTTCTTCGCCCCCGCAGGGGTGACCGCCGCGACCATAGCGCTCGACCCCGGCCTGAGTGCGACCAAGATCGCCGCGGGGCTGCCGACCGCGACCGACCCGGCCCCGACCAGCAGCGGCAACAACGGCAACGCCCTGAAGATAGCCGACATCCAGAACACCGCCCTCGCCTTCAGCACCGGCAGCGCCAACTTCGACGGTTTTTACAACTCGCTGGTGAGCGGCGTCGGCACCGACACCCAGTCGGCGGAAAACGCCACCACCCAGGGCGCCGCCTTCCTGAAGCAACTGGGCTCCCTGAGGGACTCCAATTCGGGGGTCTCCCTGGACGAGGAGCTAACCAACCTGACCAAGTACCAGCAGGCGTTTCAAGGGTCCGCCAAGGTGCTCACCACGGCGACCCAGATGCTCGACACCATACTCGCAATGGTGACCTAGGAGAAATGAGATGAGGATAACCCCCGGCATGACCGCGGATAACGCCGTGTACAACCTGCAGCAGGGACGGGCCGGTCTGGACGCGCTGCAGGAGCAGATCTCGTCAGGTTCCATCGTCAACAAGCCCAGTGACGACCCGCTGACCACCCGCCAGCTGCTCACCCTGCAAAACGAGATCAACGCGGGGAAGCAGTCCAGCTCCAACATAACCAAGGGGACGCTCCTCTTGAACGTCGCCAACACTGCTTTGGGGGGGATGGCGGACATCATGACCCAGGTCAAGAGCGCCGCCGCGACCCTTTTGAGCGGGACCAGCGACCCCACCGCCATCGCGAGCGTCACCAACAACCTGACCCAGCTGAAGGCGCAGCTGATCGACCTCGGCAATACCCAGATCGGCAACCAGTTCGTCTTCGCGGGCTTCAAGAACAGCAAGCCCTTCGACGCGGCGGGGACCTTCACCGGGACCAACGACTCCCTGAGCGTCGAGATCGCTCCCGGAAGCCAGGTGGGGACCACCATCTCCGGGGGGAACCTGCTGCGCGGCGGGACGCCTCCGCCGGCGGTCGGCTCAGGAGCCACGGCGGGCGGGAGCCCGGTCGACATCCTCGGTTCCATCGACGCGCTGATCACGGCGATCTCCAGCAACAACTCGGCCGGCGTCGGTGACGGGATCAAGAACATGGCGACGGCGGCGGACCAGATCACCGCGGCCGAGACCGACGTGGCGGGGCGCCTCACCCGCCTCACCAACGCGCAGACCATTATCACCAACAACCAGAACACGCTGGAGACCGCCTACGGCGACAAGCAGAACGTGGACCTCGCCAAGGCCGGCGTCGAGCTGAGCCAGCAGACCACCGCGTTCAACGCCTCCCTCTCCGCCACGGCGAAGATCACCCAACTCACCCTGCTCGACTACCTGAAATAGCGGAAAGCGGACCGGCAGCCCTGCAAAGGCCGCGCGGATGCTCTTCCCGAGCCCGCGCGGCCTTTTTTTTGCAGCGCCAGCCTTAATAGGGCTAAAGGTTTGCACCTTCCAGCCGAAAACTTAAACTAACGGCTTAGTGCCGCAACTCGAAAGCAATCGGTGACGTATGATCAAGGTGACCTCCCTCGACGGCAGTGAAATGTACCTGAATCCCGATCTCATCGAGATCATCGCTGAGACCCCCGACACCCACATCACCCTGTCCAACGGCAACCGCTACATCGTGCTGGAGTCGGCGCGGGTGGTGATCGGGAGGATCGTCAACTTCAAGGCGCGGTTGCTGCGCCACGCGCCGCCCGGGGCCAAGCGCTACCTGCGCAGAAACGATGCCGATAGGTATCACCCGCTTTGCACGCTGTAATACCGGAGTTCACGTGATGCTATGGATTTAGCGACCATAATCGGATTGGTGATGGGGATGGGCGCCGTGTTCGGAGGCGCTGCCCTGGAAGGCCTGCACATGGGGGCGCTGGTGCAGCCGACCGCGGCGATGATCGTCTTGGGCGGCACCGCCGCCGCGACCTTCGTCAGCTTCCCGCTGGGCACCCTGATAACGGCTATGAAGGACGTCAAGAAGGTGTTCCTGCCGCCCAAGGACGACCCCGAGGCGGTCATCAAGAACATCATCAACTACGCCGCCAAGGCCAGGCGCAACGGCCTGATCTCCCTGGAGCAGGAAGCGCAGACCGTCAAGGACTCCTTCACCAAGAAAGGGATCTCGCTGGTCGTCGACGGCATCGACCCGCAGAAGCTGCGGGAAACCATGGAGATCGAGCTCGGCTCCTTCGAGGAGCACGGCAAGGGGAGCGTCGAGGTGTTCGAGTCGGCGGGCGGGTTCGCGCCGACCATCGGCATCATCGGCGCCGTGCTCGGCCTGATCCACGTCATGAGCAACCTCTCCGACCCCTCGAAGCTTGGGGGCGGCATCGCCGTCGCCTTCGTCGCCACCATCTACGGCCTGATGACCGCCAACATCTTCTGCATCCCGTTCGGCACCAAGCTGAAGCATCGGCTCAAGGAAGAACTGCTGCAAAAGGAGATGGTCATCGAGGGGCTGATCGCCATCCAAAACGGCGAGAACCCGCATTTCATCGAGCAGAAGCTTCGGGCTTACCTGCACGGGGAACCCGCGGAGAAGAAGGGAAAGTAAATGGCACGCAAGAAAGCACATGAGAAGGAGGCGAACCACGAACGCTGGCTGGTCTCCTATGCAGACTTTATCACACTGCTTTTCGCCGTGTTCGTGACCCTGTACGCCATGAGCCAGACGGACAAGAAGAAGATCGAAGAGGTAATGGAGTCCATGCGCGACTCCTTCGGCTACTCCAAGAGCTCACCGGCCAGCAAGCCGAGCGTCATCGAGGCCGGCTCCATGAGCGTCATCCCTGCGATGCGCAAGCTCTCCCAGGCGCCCAAGCACGGCAACCGGAGCAAGGGTGGCGAGAAGGACTTCAAGGCAACCAAGGCCAGCATAGAGGCGTACCTCCTGAAGGTCGGCGCCCAGCAGAAGGTGAGCGTCGCGATCAACCAGCGCGGGCTGGTGGTGAGCCTGAAGGAGGCCGGATTCTTCGATTCCGGGAGTGCCACGCTCAAGCAGAGCTCCTACACCCTGTTAAACGACGTGGTGGCGTCCCTGACCAGCTACTCCAACGGGATCCGCGTCGAGGGACATACCGACAACGTTCCGATCAGCTCGCACGCCTTCCCCTCCAACTGGGAGCTTTCCACCGCGCGGGCGACCAACGTGGTGCAGTACTTGACCAAGCAGGACGACTTCGACCCCAGCAACGTCTCGGCGACCGGGTACGGCGAGTACCGCCCCATCGCCGACAACACGAGCGAAGAGGGTCGCATGAAGAACCGCAGGGTCGACCTGGTGCTGCTCTCCGAGCAAGGCGAGCGCGCCGAGCCGTAAACCGCGAGCGATGAAGGACATAGAACCCATCGCACACCTTTTAAGTCCTTTAAGTCCTTTAAGTCCTTTAAGTCCTTTAAGTCCTTTAAGTCCTTTAAGTCCCCAAAGTCCCTCAGCCATTCTGACGCCAGCAGTCAATAATTTGACCCGGCTCGCCCGCCACATCCTCAGCCCCGTGATTCCGAGCCCTTAGCCACCTCCAACAACTCTGGTACGGTAGTTGCTCACAAACAGTGGTAAGCAAAATTACTTGTCCAGAAGGAATGCCAGCAATGAAAGTATCGATGCCGAGCGGCTCCACGCACGGGTGGGGTGTCGCCGGAACCTATCTTGAACGCGAGATCGCCAAACTTCCCCCCGTTGAGGGGGTGACGCTGCACTGCATGCCGCGCAACCTGACGCCGCTCAGGCCCGATGCCTGGAACGCCATCAACATCGGCTACTGCTTCTTCGAGGACAACATCGAGATCCTCAACTTCACCCGGGAGGCGGCGAAGCGCTGGGACTACATCGTGGCCGGCTCTAAGTGGTGCGAGTACCACCTGAGGATCGGCGGCGTCACCAATACCTGCACCATCTTGCAGGGGGTCGATCCGGCCCATTTCTACCCGGCGCCCCCGCCTCCCGACGACCGCTTCGTGGTCTTTTCGGGCGGCAAGTTCGAACTGCGCAAATCCCAGGACATCGTGATCGCCGCCCTGAAGGTCCTCATGGAGCGGCACCGGGATGTCTGGCTCTCCTGCAGCTGGACCAACCAGTGGGCCTTCTCGCTTGCCACCATGGCCGGCTCGCCGTTCATAACCTACCAGCACGACGCGGAGGATTTCCTGGATCTGCCGGAGCGGACCATTATCGCCAACGGGTTGGACCGCTCCCGGGTCATCGTGAACCCTCTCATCGACAACACCTCCATCCGCACCCTGTTCGCGGGGACCCACCTGGGTCTCTTTCCGAACCGCTGCGAGGGGGGCAACAACATGGTGATGTGCGAATACATGGCCTGCGGGCGGAGCGTGATCGCCTCGGACTCCAGCGGCCAGGCCGACGTCATCAACGCGAACATCGCCTACCCCCTCACCCGCTACCGCCCCATGGTGGTCACCAGCGCCGGGGTGAGTTCGGCGGTCTGGGAGGAACCCGCGCTGGACGAAGTGGTGGAGCTGCTCGAGTCTGCTTACTGGCATCGGGACGAGCTCCCCGCCAAGGGCGCCCGGGCCGCGGCGGAGATGGAGCGACTCACCTGGGGCGGGGCGGCCCGCCAGTTCCACTATCTGGCGACCAAGCTCGCCAACCATGCGGAAATAACCCGCTTGCGCGGAGCCTGACGCCATGGCGCAAAGCGCAGCAGCGCAGGAGGATTTTAGCCGCGCCCTCGGGCTGCATCGCTCGGGGCACCTGGAGGAGGCCGCGGAACTGTACCGCGAGCTTTCGGGGCTCGGGAGCCCCTGTGCCGTCGAGGCGCTGACCAATCTGGGCGCCATCTGCGCCGCCCAGGGACGGCACGCCGAGGCGTTGGCGCAGTACCGTGCCGCGCTGGCCCAAAGGGGTGGCGACCCTTTTGCGCTGAACAACATGGGGAACTCCCTGATGGCCCTGGGCAGGTTTGCCGAGGCGGCCGAAAGCTTCCGGGCGGCGCTGGAGCGCGCCCCCGAGAGCCTCGAGACCCGGATCGCCCTGGGAGCCGCCCTGCAACGTGAAGGCGACCTGCCGGAAGCCATCGCTTGCTTTCGCGATGCGCTGCTGCGGGCGCCGGACAGCGCCGAGGCCCACTGGAACCTTTCCCTCGCCCTGCTGCTGAGCGGTGAATTCCCGGAGGGGTGGCGGGAGTACCAGTGGCGCTGGCGCAGGGATTCCTTCACCTCGCCGGCTCGCGGCTTCTCCGCGCCGCTTTGGGACGGCTCTCCGCTTGCCGGCCGGCGCATCCTGGTGCACGGAGAACAGGGGCTGGGCGACACCATCCAGTTTCTGAGATACCTTCCCATGGTCGCCGCCGCCGGCGGGGTGGTGCTGGCGGAGACCCAGTCCGCCGCGCTGATCCCCCTGGTGGCGCGCGTACCTGGTGTGGCGGCTGCGCTTGTCATGGGGGAGGAGCTCCCTCCTTTCGATCTGCAGGTGCCGCTACTGTCGCTCCCCTTCCTCTTCGGCACGGTCCTGGAGAACATTCCCGCGCAGGTCCCCTACCTGAGCGCCCCCCCGGAGCGGGTCGCCGACTGGCGCGCCCGGATCGCGGGGGACGACGGCTTCAAGGTGGGGATCGTCTGGTGCGGGAAACCGGTGCCGGACCCCTTCCGCTCCTGCGACCTGGAAGCCCTCGCGCAACTGGGCGGGGTCCCGGGGGTGACCTGCTATTCCCTGCAGCTCGGCCCGGGAGCGGCGCAGGCTCTGGTCCCTCCGCCGGGGCTGGAACTGGTTGACCTGACGAGGGACATAAGGGATTTCGGGGACACGGCGGCGCTCATTTGCAACCTGGACCTGGTGATCTCGGTGGACACCTCCGTGGCACATCTGGCCGGCGCCCTTGGGAAGCCGGTCTGGCTGCTGCTTCCCAAGGCGGGGGACTGGCGCTGGCTCATGGGACGGGAGGATTCCCCCTGGTATCCGGGCCTGCGCATCTTCCAGCAGCAGAGGCAGGGCGAGTGGGGGGAGGTGGTCGACCGGGTCTGCCGCGAATTGCTCTTGGTCGCGGGGGAGTTTCACCAGCTGGCTGCAGCCCGCGAGCCGTTCAACGGGCGGCGCGTCTATCTGTGCGGTGCCCTGCTCGCCGAGCAGGGGAGGCACCTGGAGGCGACCGTCCGGTTCAGCAAGGCCGCCCTATTGAGTCCCGGAAGCTGGGAGCCGCACTACAGTCTCGCCGCGTCGCTGCAGTACCTGGGGCGGCTGGCCGAGGCGGAGGGGAGCCTGCTCCAGGCGGTCGCGCTACGGGGCGACCTGGCGCTATTGCACGAGACGCTCGGGGTGGTCCGGCAGCTGCAGGGGGACCGGGAGGGGGCGCTCGGCTCGTACGGCCAGGCCATAGCCCTCGATCCGGAGGCGGTCAAATCCCGCTACAACCTCGCCACGGCGTGCCGGGAGAGCGGCCGCTACCATGAGGCCCTGGCCGGCTTTCGCGAGGTGATCAGGCTCGCCCCGGGGCACGCCGACGCCCACTGGAACCTGGCTGTGCTGCTGCTATTGACCGGCGAGCTGGCCGAAGGGTGGCAGGAGTTCCCCTGGCGCTTCCAGAAGAGCGGCCCGGCCCCGGCAGCCAAGTGGCAGGACCGGCCGCACTGGGACGGCTCGGCGCCCGCCGGGCGTACGGTGCTGCTCTATGCCGAGCAGGGGCTGGGCGACACGCTGCAATTCGTCCGCTACGCGCCGCTTTTGGCGGCCCGCGGGGCCAAGGTGCTGGTCGAGGTGCAGTCGCCGGCGCTTTCCGGGCTGGTCGCCCGGGTGCCGGGAGTCTCGGGGGTGCTGGTGGCCGGAGAATCGCCGCCCCACTTCGACCTGCAGGCCTCCCTGCTGGAGCTTCCCGCCCTATTCCGGACCGATCTCCCCTCCATACCGGCCCAGGTCCCCTATCTGCGGAGCGACCCGGCGCTCCTCGCCAAGGCGCGCGCGCTGGTCCCGCAGGACGGCTCCTTCAGGGTCGGGGTGGTCTGGGGCGGCAATCCCGGGCATCAAAACGACGCCAACCGCTCCATAAACCCGGAGAGACTGGAGGCCCTGGCGGGCATCCCCGGGGTGAGCTTCTACTCGCTGCAGACCGGAAGCGCCTCGTCCGGTGCGTCCCGGGTCCCGGCCCTGAGGCTCACCGACCTCTCCGGCGCCATCGGGGACTTCTCCGACACCGCCGCACTCGCGGCGCAGCTCGACCTGATCCTGACGGTGGACACCTCCATCGCCCACCTCTGCGGCGGGCTGGGACTCCCGGTCTGGGTCATGCTCCCATTCGTCCCGGACTGGCGCTGGCTGCTGGAGCGGGACGACTCACCCTGGTACCCGACCCTGCGGCTTTTCCGGCAGCAGGAGCCCGGTGCCTGGGAGGGGGTGCTGCTGCGGGTCCGACAGGCGCTCGCCGCCACGGCCGCCGCTGCCCTCAGGGGCTGCCATGAGAGCCACCGCAGCCGGGGCATCGCTCTGAGCGAGGCGGGGCACTTCGGCGAGGCGGCCCGCGAGTTCGGGCTGGCGCTTGCCGGCGAGCCCGGGGACATCGAGGTCATGAACAACCTGGGCTGCGCCCTGGACGGCGCAGGGCGGCACCTGGAGGCCGTGGAGAGCTACGCCCGGGCAATCGCCCTCAAGGGGGATTTCTGCGCCCCGCACTACAACATGGGGAACAGCCTCAAAGCCTTGGGAAGGGTAGCCGAGGCGGTTGAGAGTTACCGGCGCGCCCTGGCCCTGGAACCATCGCTGGTTCAGGGGTGGCACAACCTGGCGCTCTCGCTGCAGGGGCTTTGCCGTTTCGAGGAGGCGCAGGCCGCCCTGGAGCGGGCGCTGGAGCTGCGGCCGGATTACCTGGAGGCCGGGCACAACCTGGGCGAGCTGCACCACGCCTGGGGCAACCTGGAGCTCGCCGTCGATTGCTTCCGGCGGGTCCTCGACCGGGACCCCGGCTACCTGCCGTCCTGGAACGCGCTGGGAATCTCCCTGCATGCGCTGGACCGCTTGGACGAGGCGGTCGACTGCTACCAGCGGGCGCTCAGCATGGACCCGAATTACTTGCATGCCCTGAACAACCTGGGCGCCGCCTATCGGGCGCTCGGCGAGTTGAACCGGGCGGTCGACTGCTACCGTCGGGTGATCGCGAGCGATCCCGACTATGCCGACGCCCACTGGAACCTCTCCCTGGCGCAGCTGCAGCTCGGCGACTACGGGGCAGGGTGGCAGGGCTACGAGTGGCGCTTCCGGAAGGCTGATCCCGTCCCCCTGAAGGAGTTCCCCCGGCCGCTTTGGGACGGCGGGGACATGAGGGGCCGAGCCATCCTGCTGCACGCGGAACAGGGTTTCGGCGACACCTTCCAGTTCGTACGCTATGCCACGGTGCTGGCCGGGTTGGGGGGGACCGTGCTGGTGCAGTGCCAGTCCGAGGTGATTGCGCCGATCCTCGCCAGCGTTCCCGGGGTGGCTCGGGTCCTGGTCCGTGGCGAGGTGCTGCCGGAATTCGACTGCCACGCACCACTCATGAGCCTCCCCCTGTTGTGCGGTACGAGGCTCGAGTCCGTGCCGGCCCGGATCCCTTACCTGCGTCCGGAGCCAGGGCTGGTGCAGCTCTGGCGCTCCAGGATGCCGGGGCGCGGGCTCAAGGTCGGGTTGGTCTGGGCGGGGAGGAAAAGCTACAAGGATGACGGCCGGCGCTCCCTCTGCCTGCAGCTCTTTGCACCGCTCGCCGGGATTCCGGGGGTGAGCTTCTTTGCGCTCCAGGTTGGCGAGGGTTCGGAACAGGCGGCCTTCCCGCCCGCGGGGCTGGAGCTGATCGACCTGGGAAGCGGGGTGCGGGATTTCTCCGATAGCGCCGCCATCATAGCCGGTCTTCATCTGGTGATCTCCGCGGACACCGCGGTCGCGCACCTGGCCGGCGCCTTGGGGAAACCGGTCTGGGTCCTGCTCCCCAAGGCCTGCGACTGGCGCTGGCTTGAGGAGCGTGAGGACTCGCCCTGGTACCCGAGCGCGCGCCTGTTCCGACAGAGCCGGCGCGGCGATTGGGGCGAGGTGCTGGAGAGAGTCGCGCAGCAGTTGGCGTTGGAGGCTGGGCAAGCCGGGCAAGCTGGGCAAGCCGGCACTGCCGATAAGTTAACGATTCCGGCTGGCTTCAACTCTCCCCCGCCCCTTGCGGGAGGGGGCTGGGGGGCGGGGGTCGGTGCCACAGTTTGCAATGTTAGCAACTTCACCCTCCCCCCTGCCCCCTCCCGTCAAGGGAGGGGGAGCCTTGACTCAACGGCAGTTGGGCAAGTCGGGCAAGTCGGGTCTGGCGCCGACCGTTACCCCGAACTGAGGGCGGCGCTCAGCGCTAACCGCCTGGAACAGGCGGGTGAGTTGTGCCGCGAGCTTCTGGAAGCATTTCCCGACGCTGTGGAACTGTTGACGCTTAGCGGCGCCCTGGCTCGCCAGCAGGGAAAGCCGGAACAGGCGCTGGCGCTTTTTTCCCGGGCTGCAGCCCTAGACCCCGGCACCCCGGAACTGCACAACAACCTCGGGGTCACTCTCCAGGACCTGGGGCGCCATCAGGAGGCGGTTTCCTGCTACCAGCGAGCCCTTGCGCTCCGACCCGCCTACTGCGAGGCGAGCTGCAACCTGGCCAACACGCTGAGATCCCTGGGACGCAGCCTGGAGGCCATTGAACAGTACCGTTCGGCCATTGCCGCCGACCCGCAGTACCCGGAAGCCCACTACAACCTCGGCAACGCGCTGCGCGGTGAGGGTGAGTGGCAGGAGGCGGCCGAGTGCTACGAAAATCTGCTGCGCCTTCAACCTGGAAACCTGTCGGGTTGGCTCAACCTGGGTGGATCCCTCATCGCGCTAAACCATTTCCAGGATGCGATCAACGCCGAAAATCGGGCGTTGAAACTCGAGCCGGAGTGCAGCGACGCCCACTGGAATCTGGGCCTTGCCCTGCTTGCCACGGGAGATTTCCCACGAGGGTGGCGCGAGTACGAGTGGCGCCTGAAGGACCGCGCCGCCTTTCCCGAAAGCTGCGCGGACAGGCCGATGTGGGACGGCTCCCCCCTGGCGGGACGGACCCTTTTGCTGCGCGCCGAGCAGGGGTTCGGCGATGCCCTGCAGTTCTACCGCTACGCCCCGCTGCTCGCCGGACAGGGTGCCCGGGTCGTGGTCGAATGCCGCAGGGAGCTGTTCCCGCTGCTCGCCTCGCAGTGCCAGGATGTTCAGTTCGTCGCGGTGGGAGATGAGCCTCCACCCTTCGATACCTTTGCCTACCTGATGAGTCTCCCTTTTCTGCTCGGCACGACCCTGGAGAATCTTCCCGCCGTGGTCCCGTATCTCCATGCCGATGCCGCCCTTTGCCAGGCATGGCTGGGGAGGCTGCAGGGAGACGGGGGTCTCAAGGTGGGGCTTGTCTGGGCCGGGAGTACGGGATACAAGAACGACCGTTATCGCTCCCTTTCGCTCCAGCTCCTCGCGCCGCTCGCGCGCATACCCGGCATTGAGCTCTTCAGCCTGCAGTTGGGCGCCGCCGCCCGGGAACTGAGCGAGGTGCCGGGCGCCGGAATACGCGACCTGGGGCGCGAGGTGCGGGACTTTGCCGACACAGCAGCGATTATCGCAAATCTCGACCTGGTCGTCTCGGTGGACACAGCCGTTGCCCACCTGGCCGGCGCCCTGGGCGCGCGGGTCTGCCTGCTGCTCCCGAAATTCTGCGACTGGCGCTGGCTCTTTGGCAGGACCGATTCCCCTTGGTACCCGACCATGCGCCTGTACCGTCAAGATAGGGCGGGGGAGTGGGATGCCGTGCTGGATGAGCTCATGAGCGAATTGGCGCAGGAGCAGGAACAAAAAAAGAGGCCGACGCTTGAGCTGGGATTGGATCTGCGGGAGAAGTCGGGACAGGAACTGAGGGCGGCACTAAAGCCAGAGCTGAGGGCGGTTCTTAAACCGGAACCGAAGGCGGATCAAAAGCCGGGACTGAGGCCTGAAACGGAACTGAGTCCGAATCCAGAGCCGATGCGGGAACCGATGGACCTGAACGGGCAGTTCAGGATGGCCAACGCCCTGCGCTGCGAGGGACGACCGGCAGAGGCGGTCGCCATCTACCGGAAGTTGCTGACAATGCGGCCGGAGTGTGCCGAAATCTACAATAACCTGGGACTCGCCCTGCAGGACGAGGGTTTCCTGGACGAGGCGGCCGATAACTACCGGCAGGCGCTCCGGTTTAGTCCGGGGCTGGCGGATGCCCAGAACAATCTCGGCACAGTGCTGGTCACCCAGGGAGACCGCGAAGCAGCCATCCCCTGTTTCCGCGCGGCCCTTTCCCTAAGAAACGACTATCTCCCGGCCTATCTGAATCTAGGCTGCGCCCTGCAGCACCTGGAGCGGGCGGAAGAGGCTATCCCCCTGTACCAGCGGGCCATCGCCCTGCAACCCGGATCAGTCGAGGCGCGCATCAACCTGGGCACCGCCTACCAGGATCTGATGCAGCCTGAGCTGGCGATTTCGGCCTATCGGGAAGCGCTGGCCCACGACCCGAACCGACCAACGACCCACTGGAACCTGGCGCTAAGCCTCCTGAGCCTGGGGGATTTCGAGCAGGGGTGGTACGAGTACGAATGGCGCTTCGAAGGCGATGCCCCCGCCCCTTTCCCGGGACCCCGCTGGGACGGTTCGGCGCTTAACGGGCAGAGCATTCTGCTTTGGTGCGAACAGGGTCTGGGTGACTCCCTGCAGTTTGTCCGGTACGCGCCGCTGGTTGCCGCGCGAGGCGGCAGGGTGCTGCTGCGCTGCCAGTCCGCCGCGCTCAAGCCGCTCTTCGAGCGGGTAGCCGGCGTCGCCGCGGTCTTTGCCCCTGGCGAGCCGCTGCCGCCCTTCCAGGCCCACGCGCCGCTCATCAGCCTACCCCATATCTTCGGAACCCGGCTTGACCGCTTGCCGGCAGCCGTCCCCTACCTGGCACCGGACCCGGAGCGCGTGGCGCTTTGGCGCGGCAGGATGTCGTCGGACGCCTCTTTCAAGGTGGGACTGATTTGGAAAGGGGGACCGCTCCCCAAAAACCGGGCCTGCCCCTTTGCCGAGTTCGCCCCCCTGGCGCAGCTTTCCGGCGTCGCCTTCTTCAGCCTGCAACTGGGAGAGGCGCCAATCCCCGGAGTGCTGCCGGCCGTCGACCTGGGCGCGGGAATAAGGGATTTTGCCGACAGCGCGGCGATCATGGCGAACCTGGACCTGGTGCTTAGCGTGGACACGGCGGGCGCCCACCTGGCCGGCGGGATGGGGGTGTCGGTCTGGCTCATGCTCCCGAAGTCCTGCGACTGGCGCTGGCTCATCGGTAGACCCGATTCCCCCTGGTACCCTTCCATGCGGATTTTCAGGCAGGGAAACCATAGCGACTGGCAAGGTGTCATGTGCCGTATTGCCCTCTTGCTGGGTGAACTGGCGGGCGAGACCGATAAGTTGGCAAATTATAACCAAAATCCCCGAATTTAACGTTAAAGTTTTCCCTCCGCACAGTCGATAAGAGCCCCGAAAGCAACAATAGGTTTACGGTGAGGCTGCGAAGAACCGCGCCCTTGCCAACGGAACGTCGGGACGGGCGGGAATTTTTCCCCCGTCTCGCATTCCCTCAGGATAGGGGGTTCCACATGGCGATAGATCCTGTCACGACGGACAATGCAACCATCCTGCAACCCGGCCAGAGCCCGGTTGCAGCCAAGAGCACAGCCCCCCCGCCTAGCCAGGATGCTGGCAAGTCGAACCAGTCCCCCGGCGATCAGGTGCTCTTGACGGGGAGTCCCGACCCCAAATTCCAGGCGCTCCAGCAGAAGAACGAGCAGAGCAACGCCGCAGCCAGTGCGATCAGGAATGTGGACCGCTCCCTGGGCGCTCTGGGCCAAAAGATTGACGCCTTGAAGGCCCCCCTCGAGACCATCGTAAAGAATTTCCCCCCGTTCTCCCCGGAAGACCAGGCCAGGGTGAAGCTGTTGATGAAGTACTCTTCCCTACGCAAAGAGATAGATGCACTGATCTCGCCGCCCCCGCCGGAGGTTGTGGCGGCGCGCAGGGCTGCAGCTCTCCCGGCGCCGATCCCCATGGACGCCAATGACAGTCAAATTGCTGACCACGTGGCAAAACTTGACGCAACGAGCGCTGAGCTGAGCGGCACGCGGGCCGGACTTGCCGCGGATACGGCCTCTTTGCTGCACGACGGACGTTTCTCGCAGATATTTTCCCGCCCTAATGGCGCTCAAACAGGGACTCCCGAGGTTTCCCTGACCGATACCGGCGCGGCACAGAAAAGTGCGCAAGTTGGCCGGCAATTTGCAACTGTGGTCAGGCAGGGAGTTACTGCTGCCAGCTCCCAATTCCTGAAAGGATTGAGCTAACCACATGTCCCTGAAAATTACCTTGAAAAGTAACGAGCGGCTTATCGTCGGCGGGGCTGTCGTCAAAAATGGCGGCAAGGGGACGGTTCTCTACATCGAGAACACCATCCCGATCCTGCGCGAGAAAGACATCCTAGGTGAGAAGGACGCCAACACCCCGTGCAAGCGCGTCTATTTCACCATCCAACTCATGTACATAGACGAGGCGAACGTCCCCCAGTACCGGAGCGCATACTCGGAACTGGCAGGCGACATTCTCCGGGCGGCACCGAGCACGGCCAGCTTCATCGAGCAGATAAGCGAGCGCGTCCTGGCTGAGAACTACTACCAGGCCTTAAAAACGGCAAGGAATCTCATTGATTACGAAGAGGAGTTACTGAAAAATGCAAACTAACAATGCGATCAGAGAGTATGTCGGTATTCAGAAGGAGAGCATGTCGGGGCGTGAACTTGAGGCGTCGGTGCTGACCAAGGCGGGCCTCATGCTGAAGTCCTGCCAGGAAAACTGGGAGGCTCCGGACCGTGAGTCGAAACTGCTGGATGCCATCAAGTTCAACCAGAAGGTCTGGAGTTTTTTCCAGGCGGAACTTTCAGAGCCGGACAATCCGATGCCGAAGAAGCTGCGTGAGGACATCCTGAACCTGAGCCTCTTCGTGGACAAGAGGTTTTTCGAGGTGATGGCGTACCCTGACCGCGACAAGCTCTCCATCGTGATCGACATCAACTTCAACATCGCTGCCGGCCTCAGGACCAGCCCGGACGGCGCAATGTAAAACCCTGAACCATCAGCAGTTTCTGAAAAAAGAAGAGGACTCGAATGCCCTGATAGTGCGGCGCGAGTCCTCTTTTTTCGTTCAGAGCCGCATTAATCCAATGACTTGATGCGCGCCGAACTTCCGCTAAAAGGACTCGCTCTCCAGTGTTGCCTGTTCCGTAATTGCAGTGGGGCAAAACCTCCCTCCCCCTGGCGCCAGCCTCCGCCAAGGCTTCGGCTGACAAAGGGGAGGGTCGGGGTGAGGGGGAAGGCGCCATTTGGCACTCCGTTGGCAGCTTCACCCTCCCCCTAACCCCCTCCCGTTGTATGGACCGGAGTCAAGGGAGGGGGAGCATGAGCGCCGAGGCAGGAACGTACGGCGGAAAGCGGACGGCGCTTTGTGGGGATTGGCAATGCGGGCGAATCGCCTGGCTAGAAGGCGATGTGGCTTGGATCGATGAGGGTCTTGATGAGATTGAGGTAGATCTGCATGTGCAGGTCGGGCTGGGGGGTGCTCTGTCTGGCCAGGTTATCGTTGATTTTCGCCAGGTCGGCGCCGACATAAAAGGAGCGCCGATATTCGAACAACGGCTGGACGTGCTGAAAGCTCCCGGCGATAGTCGAGTCGGCACAGGATTCCGACAAGGTGCTCAAGAACGGAAAGCAGACATAGACCTTCAGCAAGTTTTGCTTGGCCAGGTTTTTAATCCGTATGTCATACGGTATCTCTGGCTTAAAGCCATGCTCCACCAACTGCAACATTTTCGCTATGCTGCTTTTATTGACAAAGTAGGAGTTCGCCCCGGCAAACTCCCAAGCCCCGATGTCCAGAAAGCTTATTGATCCGGTACGCTGCGACTCCTGGTACTTCTGGTGCAGATACTTGAAGAGATACAGGTCGGGCGGCAGGAAGACGTCGGTCATCAGGATGTCCCACTCCTGCCGCTCTTCGTGAGTGACAAACGCCTCAAACGCCCTGCCGACATCTTTGTGCAGGAGTGCGTCGTCTTCGATGATGTGCAGATGCTCCCCGCAATCACGCTGGTTCTTGAGGATGCTCAAGTGGCTCAGCAGGCAACCCAGGGCGGCATAGCCGTTCACCGCGTCAGGACCGTAGGTGATTGTTTTCCCGTCGATAGCCGCGAACCGTGAGTACCTGCCGGCGAGCCCCGCAGCCGCGAGACGCTCTTCCAGCAACACTCTTCTCTCTGCATCCCGGTCCAGATTGATATAAAAGCCTCTGTACATAGCCCCTCGATGCTTAGTTCGGAAGGATAATCCCGCACGATGTTGCCAACGGCAGGTATTTGCGCCAGTTGGTTTTCAGGTACGGCATGCTCTCCAAGTATTCCGCCGGGACATTGAAGCCCAGGCTGCTGTTGTGAAAGCAGGGCGCGTCTACCACGACGGCGGCTTTGCCTGCATCCCGATAGCGGCATGCTATGTCGGTCCCGTAGAGATGATAGCCAAGCAGCGGGTCCGTTCCGGGAAAGTCTTTTTTCCTGAAGCCGATCAGCAGCTCATCCATGGAATCGACAACGGCCGGCAGGGCTTTGCTGTAATTCAAGTGGCAATGCCTGTCCATGACATGTCCATGATTGATGACCTTGCCATCTCGTAAGCAGACACCATACACGCCAAACATGCCGGCATTTTTTATCAGGCGCTCTGCTTCAGTCACCTTCCGGCAAAATACAGCATCCCAGTTGTGCGGCAGATACACGTCCTGGTGCAGATACACCACGAACTCGTGCTCGGCATGCCTGACCCCGTTTGCCAGGGCCTCTGCCGCCGAGCTCTGCTGCTCCAGCTGAATCAACTGGTGCGGGTGGGTTCCCTGGAAAATGGGGGAGCTGGCGAAATTATCCCGGAGCACGCTGCGGTTATTGGTCGGCACGATGAAACTGATGGGGAAGCTGGGGCGCAGTTCGGGAAGGTAGGAGTGATTGAGAGTCCCCTGGAAAATGTACTGATACGCGGAGATGTATTCGCGGGACAGCTCTATATCCTTCTTGAGAAAAGTGAGACTGCCCTTGAGCGTCTCAAAAAACTCTGGATCGGGCGGTACCTGGATGACATCGGCGATTTGCGGCATGAGACCGGCATCCAGCATAAGTTTGATGAAACTGGCATAGGTGAAGAAGCGCACGTGAGTGCGGTCGAGCAGGCCGGCGTCCTGATACTGGAAGTCGCCGCCCAGTATGCTGCTGAGAATGGAATGGTGCTGGACATTGGGCACGCTGACCAACACGCAGCCGGTGGGCTTCAGCATGGGACGGATCTTACTGAGTATCTCCAGCGGATTGTACAGGTGCTCCAGCACGTCGCCGAAAATTATGCAGTCGAAATCGCCGTCGACCAGTGAGGTTGTCTCGATGCTGCCGCAGATCACGTGGTCCAACTTGGAGGCGGCGATCTTGGCAGCCTCGGGGTTAAGCTCAATGGCGTAGTAGACAACCCCGGGATTGGCGCTCTTGACCCGTTCCCCGAAGTTGCCGTAGCCGCAGCCGATTTCCAGGATCTTCTTCGCGTTGGTCGGCACCTGCCGGAACAGGTGCTCATTTATGCCGGCGTAGTAGTTTGCTATCATAGCGCTGCCTCGTTCCCTGTTTGTTTGAACCTATCTTTCCTGCGCCCCGCCAGCATCCCGACGAAGGCCGCTTCCAGTTCCCGCGTCAGCGCGGCTCCGTCCAGCAGCGGCGAAGCCGCCATCCTTTCCCTCATGCCGAAGCGCAACTGCTGCAGGCTTGCAGGGTCCCGGGCCAGATCGCAGGCAAGCGCCAGGTACTGGTCGGGGGTTTGCGCCACCAGGTGGGCCAAGCCGCAGTTGGTGAGGATGCTCACCCCGGTGCGGCCCGCGTGGCGGGTTCCGGCGAGCGTCACCACGGGCACCCCCATCCAGAGCGCCTCGCAGCTCGTGGTGGTGCCATTGTACGGGAAACAGTCCAGGGCGATGTCGACCCTGCCGTACTGTGCCAGGTGCTCGGCGGGCGAGGCGTCTCCCGGGTTCAGTTCGACTCGGTCCGCGGCGACCCCTTCATCGCGGAACCGCTCCAGCAGAAGGGCGCAGAGCTCGGGGTCCGCCAGCGGCGGGCACTTCATTACCAGGCGCGAGCCGGGAACCGCCAGCAGCACGCGGGACCAGAGGGCGATCACCTCGGGAGTCACCTTGGCGAGATTGTTGAACGACCCGAAGGTGACCCGTCCGGCAGCCAGCATCGGCAGGGCTGCGACCGCAGGGGCGCACTCCGGCGGGAGGTAGCAGCTAAAGGTGCGCGGCAGCCGGACCAACTCCTCGCAGTGCAGATGCTCAGTGGTCCCAGGCGGGTCGGCGAGCCCGTCGGTGATCCGGAAGTCCATTTGGGGGATGCCGGTGGTGTCCGGGTAGCCGATCCAGGTCGCCTGGACCGGCGCGGGTTTGCGGGCCATGAGCGGGAGCCGGTTGCCGGCTGTGTGCCCCGCCAGGTCAACCAGAATATCGATCCGGTCTCCAGCGATCAGGCGTGCCGCCTCCTCGTCGCCCATCGGGTAGATGTCGCGCCATCGCTCGGCAAGGCTCATGAGCCGTTTCGTGCTGTCGTCCGGCCGGGCTAGGTTCGCGTAGCAGAATACCTCGTAGCGGCTTTTGTCGTGGTGCCGCAGGACCGGTTCGATGAAGCTCGCGACGGCATGGCCGCGAAAGTCCGGTGACAGGTAGCCGATCCTGATGCGCCGGGGCGCGGAGTCCGACGCCGCCTGGCGGCTTGGGATCGGCTCCGCAGCGCAGCTCGGCGCGACCGGGCTTAGGATCGGCTCCGGGCTGAGTACCCCGGTGCCGGCTGCCGCCAAATGCTCCGCGAAGATCTGCCGGTCGCTGATCTGGGGCGCGTAGTGCAGGGCAAAAAGAAGGTTCTGCCGGGCGTCGAGGTGTTCCGGATCGAGGCGCAGGGTCTCCCGATAGGCAGCGACGGCCTCCAGGCTTTCACCCATGAGATGCAGGGTGTTGGCGAGGTTGTACCTCAGCCGCACCGACTCGGGCTGCAGCCGGAGCGCCCCTTCCAGGTAGCGCTGAGCCGCGCAGAGCCTGATGTGGTCCTTAAGCAGCAGCGCCAGGTTGACGGGTGCTTCCTGGTAATACGGATCGATTCGGATCGACTCCTGGTAGCAGGCGGCGGCCTGTTCGGGGCGTCCCAGCCGCTGCAGCACGACTCCGAGCCCGTTGATCAACTTGACCTCGTCGGGTTGGAGCGCGAGCGCGTCCTGGAAGTGGCGGGCCGCCTGCTCAAGATGTCCCTGGTTCGCACGCAGCAGCGCCAGCGCGTTGTGGGCCCTGAAACACCCCGGGTCGCGGCGCAGCACCTCCTGCAGCTGGATGCCGGCCTCCTCCTGCATCCCCTTACCCAGCAGCAGCTCGATGTATTTGAGCAGGGACTCCGTCCCGCTTGACTCGTCGCTTGCCACGTTAGCTCCTGTAGAGTGTGAGTTGCCTGAGCCGGTCCAGTCGCGCCCCGAGGAGCCTGCAGCTCCCCGCGGGCCACGCCTTCATCTGCGCCACGGCGCAGGAGACGTTGGAAAGGCCGTTGCCGATGAAGTACCCGCAGCGCGCCGCCAGCAGCGTGTCGACCAGCACCTCCTCGCCTAGTCGGCGACGGCTTGGTTGCCTCTGGTAGTGGACCCCCTGGGCCGTGCTGGTACGGGTAACGCCGGTGTGGATCAACCGGTTCCGGTAGCGCTCCTGGTAATTGGCTAGGATCTCCGCGTCGTCGGTGATGATGAAGAGCCCGTCCCGGGGATGCTCCCGCAGGTGCTGCTCAATCTCGACGTGGTAGAGGCTGTTCAACTGAGCCAGGTTCGGGTCCTCCCCCCCTTTGTCCCCGCCTCTCACGTGCAGCGCCAGGTGGTTGCCGCCCGCCATGTTCTCCTGGAAGAATGCCTCGACCCGCTCGGCGATCGCTGGCTTTATTTTCAGATAGCGCCGGTACAGGTGAAGGTAAACCTGGTCCGTCGTCATGCCGTGCAGGGGGTGCCCGGGTGCAATCCAGGGCACCAGGTCGTTTACTGCGAAGTGGAAATCGCTCACCACGACGTCTTCCCCGCGCGCCAAGGCGTACAGGGAGGAGCAGCGGGACCAGGGACCCGCCGCCTGGTTGATGCCGGGCTGGGCAAGATTTCCCACCCCCCACTTGGGAGGGTAAAAGCTGCGGCAGCGCGCGGCCAGATCTCTCGGGGTGAGCGCGCTCACCGGCTCGAAAAAGCTCTCGAAGGCGTTTGTCGCCGGGTCGTCGCTGAAGAGGCTGTTGCCGCCCCAGTCCACGACCGGGGTGCGTCCGGTAAGCTCCGCCACCAGGCACTGGCCCAGCAGGTGGTTTACGTCGGACCAAAAGCCATAGCCCCAGGCCTTGATCAGCAGGAAGCGCTCGCCATCTTTTGGCTTTGGTTGGTGGCGCGCCGATTCCCGGGCCTTGAGGAGCCGGACCGCGCTGAGCCTGCCGTCACCCAGCGCGACGGCATCCTGCAGGTGTCCGGCCGCGAGGGCCGGCGCGTCGAGCGCCAGGGCGATCTCTGCCAGGGTGCGGCTAACCAGCTGGCTGCGGTGGCCTCGGTCCTGGAGATACCGGCAGATGAGTTCCGCCGGGGTCAGGAAACCCTGGGTGAGCAGCGCTGCCGCTGCCTGCTCCAGAGTCCCGTCCTGAATCATCTCTTCCTGCGGAGCCTGCACGGTTTGGTCGAGACGCGCCGCGTCGAGCCCGCAGGAGGCGCTGAAATCGGCGGCTTGCTGCCGGTTCAGGGTTGCCTCGATCCCGGGCAGCGCCTCGCCGCAGGTCGGCTCGGCGCGCAGGGCAGTAAGGTAGCTCCCGAGCGCGGCGTCGAGCTTGCCGGCCTGCAAGAGGCGGGCGGCCTGGGCAGCATGGTCCGTGGCGGAAGCCGGCTGCTGCGGGTTGGGCGGCTGGTAGTCGGGTCTATCCGTCGGATCGGACCGATCTGACCGATCGAACCGATCAGCCGGAGTTAGCTGGCCGGGCTGGTGTTCTGGTGAATTTTCCTGGGTCTTGGCGCACCAGTTGCCCCAGATGGCACGGTAGGCCGCCTCAAGGTGTCCGGTGAAGCGGGCGCCGTCGGTGAGGGGCGAGCCTGCCATTTGTTGACGCAACGCTCCCCTGAGCCGGGCCAGCCGCTCCAGGTCCTGCGCCAAGGCGGCTGCCAGACCCGGGAAATCCCCCGGCCTTTCGGCGACCAGGCTCGAGAGCCCGACGCTTTGCAGTAGGGTGGCGCCGACCCGCGAGCGGTGCGACTTGCCCGCGAGCGTCACGACGGGCACTCCCATCCAGAGCGCCTCGCAGGTCGTGGTCGTGCCGTTGTAGGGGAAGCTGTCCAGCGCGATGTCCACGGCCCCGTAAAGCGCGAGATGTTCAAGGTAGCCCACGGTATTGCCGCGTAACTCCAATCGCCCGGCGTCGATCCCTTGCGCCTCGAAGAGCCCGAGCAGCCGGGCCCGGCTCCCCGGGTCTGCCAAGGCGTATCCCTTGATCAGCATACGGGAGTCTGGGACCAGCCGCAGCACGCCGGCCCAGAGCTCGACGGTCTCCGGCGTTATCTTGGCGGGGTTGTTGAACGAGCCGAAGCTGATGGAGCCCCGGGATAGGGCGGGTAGCTCACCTACAGCGGGCGCCTCCGCAGGGGGAGCGAAGCAGGAGAAGGTGTCCGGAAGCCTCAAAAGCTCCTCGGTGTGGAAGCGCTCCGACGCGCCGGGCGGGTCGCTGACCGCATCGGTGATGCGGTAATCGATGGCGTCCAGCCCGGTCGTCTGCGGGTAGCCAAGCCAGGTGACCTGGACCGGAGCGGGCTTTCTGGTGAAGAGGGTCAGGCGGTTTCCTGCCGTGTGCCCCGAGAGGTCCACCAGTATGTCGATCCGGTCGCGCCGTATCAGGGCCGCGGCTTCATGGTCCGGCATACCGGCGAGGTTCACGACGTGCCCGGCCAGACCCATGAGCCTGGTGCTGACCGCATCCGGTACCGACACGTTGGAATAGCAAAAGACCAGGAAGCGGCTCCGGTCATGGTGCTGGAGCACCGGCTCGATGAAACGCGCCACAGCGTGATCCCTGAAGTCGGCGGAGACATAGCCGATCCTTAAGGGGCGGCGTGGGGCCGGGGTGTTGTCGTGGGGCGCTGCCGGGAAGCTGTGTGCGGCTCCAAAGGCAGCGTGCTCCGCGAAGATCTGCTCGGGAGAAAGTGCTGCCGGGTAGCAAAGGGTGAAAAGCAGCGCGCTGTGAGCCTCGGGATAGTCTGGCTTCAGGCGCAGCGCCTCGCGGTAGTGGGTGAGAGCTTCCTCGTGCCTCCCCTGGGACTTGAAGGCGTTGGCCAGGTTGTGGTGCGCCTCGGCGTAGCCGGGACGCAACCTGAGCGCCTCCAGGCTGGAGAATATCGACTCGGTGGTGCGGCCGTAGCGCTCGAAGAGGACGGCGAGGTTGCTGTGGGCTTCGGGATAATCTGGGTTAAGGCGGATCGCTTCCAGGAAGCTAGCGTGCGCCTCCTCGCCCCTCCCCAAGGCAGTCAGGGCAAGCCCCAGGTTATTGCGCAGTCCGGCATCGCCGGGGTTGAGCTCTGCCGCAGCGCTCAGTTCGACAACAGCCTCCGCCATGCGCCCGAGCCGGGCCAGGGCAAAGCCCAGGTTGCTGCGCGCCTGCCACCAGTCGGGACGCCGGGAAGCAGCCGCGGCAAAGTGCGGCAGAGCCTGGGCGGGGCCCGCCAGGGAGTCCAGCACGCAGCCGAGGTTGTAGCTCGCCCCGCTCAGTTCGGGATCGAACTGCAGCGCCCGGTGGTAGCAGTCGGCGGCCGCCGCCTGGTCGCCGGCGCCGTACAGCAGGTTGCCGCGCTGGAAAAGCTCCTGTGCCGTCTCAGCTGCGGACATGGTAGCCACCCTCCGGGGTCCCGCATTGCTTGGAGTCCGCCTGGCCACCTGAGATCTTTTCGGCGAGGCGCAGCAAGGGCGCCGCGAGGCTGCCGCAATCTCCCTTGATCAGGCCGTCGGCGTATTCCTGGAGGTAATCTCCGCAATCATAGCCCATGCGGGAAAGCCGTTCCATGACCGCTTCCCCCTCCCCGGTAAGTCCCAGTATTAGGCAGCTGGCGCAGTAAAGCGAGAGGGCCGGCGGATAGTCGGGCCAGGCCTGCAGCAGGTTCTGGCAGCGGTTCAGTGCGCCGTGGCTGTTCCCCAGGAAGAGCTCGCACTTGGCCAGGTTGAAGGCGGCTTCCTTCATGCCGGGCGCAAGTTCCGCGGCCCGCTCAGCATGGCTGTAGGCCGTCGGGTACTCGCCCGCGACCAGGTGCAGGTAGCCCAGGTTGAAGTGCGCCTCGGCGCTCTCCGGCCGCGCCTGCAAAAGTCTGTGCCAGAGCTCCTTGGCTTCCTGGAACCGTTCCAACTCCGTCGCCTGGAGCGCCAACTCGGTCAGCGAAGCCGCATCCCCTCCGGTTTCCTCCAGCTTCTTGAGTCCCAGCAGGTAGTACTGCTCCTGCTTAAGGAGGCTCTTCTCCGTGTCGAGCTTTCCGTAGTGATGCACCGGGACGTCGCAGGCGTGGATGGGGATAGCGCAGCCGACCAGGGAGGGCTCCATGAGTTCATGGACCGCTCCCTGGAAGCGCAGCCGGTAGTCGTTCGGGAACAGGCGCACCTTTTCGCTCGGGGTCCAGCCGCACCCCTGCTCCTCGCCGGAATATTCGCCGGCGTTCGCCGTCCAGTTCTTGCGGGTGATCTCGAAGGTGTAGTTTCGGGTGGTGAACGAGAAGGCGGTCGGCGCTACGGAGCGATCTAATAGGGCGCGTAGCGGCGGGAGGTCGTTGGCAGCCAGCACCTCATCGGCGTCCAGCACCAGGATCCAGTCGCAGTTCGCCTGGGTAAGCGAGAAGTTGCGCGCCTCGGAAAAACTGCCGTTCCAGGGAAAGCTGAAGAGCCGCGCGCCGAAGACCCGCGCTATGTCGGCGCTCCGGTCGCTGGACCCGGTGTCCACCACGACGATCTCGTCGACCAGCGGGCGCACCGACTGCAGGACGGCGGGGAGATGCCGGGCCTCGTCCTTCACGATCATGCAGAGCGAGATCGTGCCGCGCCCGCCCCTCGACGCTGTCATCGGGCCGATTCGGTCCCGGACGGAGAGCGCGGCGTCGATCATGGCGTCGCCCATCCCGAAATCAACCGCTGCCTGCTGTATCTGCGCCATCGCCTCCGGATATAAACCACGCCGGATCATGATCTCGATGAGGCCGAAGGCGAGCCCCTGGTGCTCCGGATAGATCGCCCGCGCGTCGCGCACCCGCTCTTCCTCGCGCGCCAGGGCGTCGCAGTCGCCGGCAAAAGCATGGAAGCGGCTGAGCGCGACCATGTTCAAGGGGGAGAGCACGAAGCCGAGTTCAGCCAGCTGCAGACCCTCGTCCCGCGCCCCCCGGTCCCAGGAAAGACTCGCCAGTTCCGTGTAGCAGGGGCCGCAGCCCGGGTCGGCTGCCAGACCGGCGCGAAGTAGTGCTTCGGCGGCATCTGTTTCGCCGCGAGCCAAGGCAAGGGTGCCGTCCAGGTACAGGGCGTCTGCCGATTCCGGGTCCCTCCGGAGGGCGCGCTCGGCGCACTGCCGCGCCTGGTCTAGCTGCCCCAGACCGCGCTGGCAGAGACCCGCGAGGATTGCTGTCGTGACGTCCTCGCCCCCGGGGATCTGGTCCAGCACCTCCAGGGCATCCTGGAAACTACCGGCATCTAAAAGCACCTCGGCCAGTGCCCGATACGGCTCCCGGTTGGTCGGGGAGAACTTGATCCCCTGCTGCAAAAGGAGGTCTACCGCCTCGCCGGGGCGTCCCTGCCGGGCGAGCCTGCGCCCCTGGGTGATCGCGTTGCGGCTGACGAGCTTCTTGGCGAGTTGCTCGTCGAGCCTCGCCAGGTCCCACTTGGCGTCATACACCGCCCGGTTGGTAGCCATGGCCCGGGCGTAGTCGATGCCGTTTGCCTTGAAGGAGCGGCTGCCGTAGTGATGGATAAAAACGTCACCCGCGATGACGCAGCCAAAACCGGCTAGGGCCGCACGCAGGCAGAAATCGTCGTCCTCGAAGTTGCCGGAGCCGAAGCTTTCGTCGAGCTCCCCGACGCGTTCCAGGAGCTCCCGGGTGAGCAGCAGGCAGAAGCCGACCACCCTCCCGACCGGGATGCGGCGCCCGCCGTTGGCCCTGCCGAAGGAGCGGGCGAAGGCTTCCAGCTCCTCGGTAGAGCGGTAACTGGTGCCGGCCACCCGCTGGGGTCCTGCGACCTCGTTGGACATCGGCCCAACGATCCCGGCGCCGGGCGCACGCTCCAGGCAGTCCAGCATCCCGGCGAGCCAGCCGCGGGTTACCACCACGTCGTTGTTAAGCAGCAGTATCCGGCCGCCGCGCGCCAGGCGCATGCCGAGGTTGCATCCGGCGGCGAAGCCGAGGTTCTCGCCGTTCTCCTGGAGCCGGTAGCGCGGGTCCCCGGCGCAGAGCTCGCGCAGGTAGGGGAGGGTGCCGTCGCTTGAGCCGTTATCCACCAGGATGATTTCGTGGGGCTCCGGGGTGTTCCGGGCGATACTTTCCAGGCACTCCCTGGTGCAGTCGAGCTCGTTGTAGGTGAGAATCACGATGGAGGTGAGCCGGGAGTCGGGCCGCGCCAGGCGGAATAGGTACTGGTAGGCGGCGCTTTCACGCACGAAGTCCGGACTTGCGACTCCGCCATCCTGCAGCGCCTGCTGCAGGCGCTCCGGCATCCCGGCGTCGCCTGTCAGCGCGATCGGGGTGACGCTCGTGATGGCGAAACCGGCCGCCCCGAAGAGGGCGAGGGCACTCTTTTTGGTGAAGAATTTCAGGTGGGTCCGGTCCAGGATCCCCGCGTCCTGGTACTCCCAGGATCCCTCCAGGAGACCTTGCAGCACGCTCCAGTGTCCCACGTTGGGAAGGCTCACGATCAGTTCGCCGGTCGGGGTGAGCTTTTCGGACAACCCGGCCAGAACGGCGGCCGGGTCGACCAGGTGTTCGAGGACGTCGGCGAGGATGATGCTGTCAAAGTAGCCCTGCGGCAGCTGCGCGAACGCCTGCTCCACGGGGGCTTCGACCACCCGGTCCAGCAGATTGCGGGCTGCGGCCGCTGCCTGTGGGTTGCACTCAATGCCCCAGACCTCAGCTCCCTGACGCTCCTTGATGCCCGCGCCGACCCTGCCTCCGGCGCAGCCGACATCCAGGACCCGCTTGGCGCGGCGGCTCACCAGGCGCTGCACCTCGGGGCGGGTGAAGCCGTAGTAGGAGGGTGTCGCCAGGGGGGAGGGGGAGCTGATGGGGGCGGGTACAGGCGCTGTGGCGCGCTCTTCCTGGGTGGCACGCTCTTCCAGGACGGCACGGCCATCGAGAGCTGATAGGTTTCCCAGGGCGAGCGGGTTCCCCGGCTCGATCTCAAGCGCCGCCCGGTAGTGCATGCGGGCCGCCTCGAAACGCTCCAGCAGGATGCAGATCATCCCGGCCTCAAGCCTGCTCTCCAGATCGTCGGGATGCTGGGAAAGCCGCGCGGCGTGGTGCTGCAGGGACTGGTAAAGCTCCAGCCTGATAAAGCTCTGCAGGGAGTCGGCGAAAGTCCTGGAAGTGGGCTCAAGCAGGGCTGCCTTTTCGAAGTGCTTCTTGGCGAGACCAATCTCGTCCTTTTTGTAGTACAGCTGGGCCAGTTCGTGCTGCGCGTCGGGAAAGGACGGGTGCAGCCCCGCAAAGGCTTCCAACTCCCGAAGCGCTCCCTCCGGGGATTCCGAGAATCCTTCAGCTGCGGCGTGCGCGACTCCTTTTTCCGACAGGCCCGAGCCGTTCAGGGAGCGAATCCGCTCGACGAGGGACTGAAATCGTTGCTGCGTTTCGGCAGGCAGGGCAGCAGTCGGTGGGGCGAGATGGGCGAACCTGGCCCGGTACTCTTTCTGTACTTGCAGGTATTCCAGCGTCGGCAGGTCGCCGCGGCGCGAGACGGTCTCTTCGGAGAGCCAGTAGAGTCCCAGGAACTCCGGCACGTGGATGAACTGGTGCTGCTCGGATGCCCTAAGCCAGAACTCGTAATCGGCGGCGCTTCGGTAGCGCTCGTCGAAGTAGCCGATTTTCTCGTGCAGCGACCTGCGCCAAAGCGGGAAGGGGCCGACGCAGCAGAGCTCCAGCAGCGAGAGCCGGTCGTAGGGCGGCCAGTCCCGGTAGCCCAGCGGCTGGTGCGCCTCGAAGCTAGCGTTCTCCTGCTGAGTGATGCGCATGTCGGGATAGGCCAGCACGCAGTCGGGGTGCTCGCGCAAGGCACGCACCAGGGTCTCCAGGGCGTCACGGCGTAGCCGGTCGTCCGTGTTGGAGTTGGTGACGAACTCGCCGGTCGCCATCCGGATGCCGCGGTTCCAGGCCTGGTAGACCGTCTCCCGCTCCTCAGTCCGGAGGAACCGGATGTTGTCGTAGCGCCCCTGGAACTCGGCCACGATGGAGCGCTCGTCCTGCGGCGAACCGCTGTCGATGACGATGATCTCAAGGTCCGGCGCGATGGTCTGCGCCTCCAGGTCCTCCAGCTTGCCGCGCAGGAAGTGCTCGGCGTTGTAGGTGGAGACCACCGCGGAGACCAGGTAGCCAGTGCTTCGGCCGAGCTTCACGGCGCTCCTCCTGCGGATAGCAGAATCGGCAAGGGCGCGGGGGGGCTGAAACGATGGATCTCGTCCGCGAAGATCTTGCGCTCCCTTTCCAGCACCAGGTTCGCCTCCGCGGTGTAGCCCGCCTTGTCCTTGGACTTCTGCAGCGGGTGGTCCCGGAAACCGGCGATCAGGCAGTCGACGGAGTGGAGCGGGGCGCTCCTTAAAAAGCGCGCCCAAAGCTCCAGATCGGCCGCGAGGTGCAGCTCCTTGTCGAGGTAGCCGCCGCTACGCTCCCAGAGCCCGCGGCGCCAGAAGATCCCCTCCTGCTGGATCAGCTCCTGGTCCGCCAGGTACTTGGCCCGCGAGGTCATGGGGAGGAAACTCAGCACGACCTTCTGCTTCCCCTGCTCGTCGAAACTGTTGGGCCTTCCCATGAGCCACTCTACCTCGGGGTTTTCCATGAAGATTTTCGCAACCGTCGCGAAGGCCCCCGGGTGGAACATGTCGTCCGCGTTGAGCCACCCCATGAGCTCCCCAGTGCTCCTACGGAAACCCTCCTCGATGGCGCTGTACTGCCCGCCATCGGGGCGGCTCTGCCAATAAGCGAGGTGCTTCTCGTAGCTGCGGATGATCGATACCGTGTCGTCCGTGCTCCCCCCGTCCATGATGATCAGCTCAAGGTTCGGGTAGTTCTGGGAGAGGATCGAATCCAGGCACGCCTCCAGGTAGCGCCCGTAGTTGTAGGACGGGATCACCAGGGAGATTTTAGGCATCTGATCGGCGCCTTGCGGGCTCCGAACCGCCTGGAGTGCCGGCCTGCCCGAAGCGGCCGGCTGGGTCGGGGGTGCTGGCGCTGGTGCACCGGCCGGAGCAATGTGGAAGATCGGGCTGCCAACAATCCCCCATCCGGGGACGGGAGCGGGGCTGGCGGGAATCGGTTTATCGCCCGCATAGGGGTTATAGGAAATCTTCGCCGTGCTCATCTCCACCAGGCGCAGGAACATCCAGGTGGACTCGTTCAGGTCGGTGTTCGGGAAGTCGAAATCCCATTCCTTCACCAGGGACGAGAACAGCATCCCGAAATGGCGCCACTCCTCGCGCGACCAGTTGAGCGCGTGGACGAGGTGGAAGGCCAGGGGAGAGGTCAGCTTCTTCACGGTGTAGCCGCGCAGCAAGGGGACGATGACGGCCCAGTAATCCCACCAGGTGGCGCCTATGGCGAAGGGAGTCGCCGGATAAAGGGCGGTGGCCGCCTTGTCGAAGAAAAAGAAGTCGAAACCGCAGTCATAGGAGTCGCCCATGATGTTCCGGGTGGAGAGGATGTTGACCCGGGAGCCGTAGACCACGCTATTGCGGGTTTCCCGGGCGATAAACTCGATAAAATGCTCCTCTGCGCGCAGGTGTATGTCGGAATTGACGATGCCGAACACCTCGGCACCGGTGGCAACCAAGTTCTGCAGCATGTCGTCGAAATAGATGAGCGGCTTGCCCACGTGGTTTTGCGCGTTGCGTGCGGCGGCTATGAACTGCACCTGGGGGAAATGCGGCTGGAGCAGCTCAATCTCGCTCGGGTTATTCACCGAGAGTACCCGGAATCCCAGGTCGAACCAGGTCGCTATGGCGGTTTGCTGCTTGCCGATCTCCTTGGGCGCGATGCTCGTCGCCACAAAAAAATCAGCGGCGGAGCCTTTGCCTTGCCGGACGACGGCACTCTGGTCCTGTCCCAGGCTGCCGTTGTTACTGCCAGTTTCATGGGTGACCGCGTTTTTTTGTCCCGCACCCTTGCCGCCAGCCACCAGGCGGAACGGTTCGGCGACCCTGCCTGCCTCCTGGCCAGCCGCTCGGACCGGAGCGTTCTCCTCTTTGTGCACGAGGACCGGAACCCGCGTCAACTGGGTGGTGACGTAGCATTCCCAGCCGTTGCCAAGGTCGAACCTCGGATGGTTGACGCCGTTGTCGCCGATGGAGCGGGCTAACTCCTTGCGGGCCACGAAGGTGTGATCGATCCCCCAGACATTTTTGTCCAAGAGTCCCTTGGAGAAATCCGGGATGATGGTGCGGACCGCGGCTATGGCCCGCATCAGGGCGTCGACGTAGGGGGTGACGCAGAGCTCGATGACGCCGCGCGGCAATGGATAGGAGGTGTGCTTCGCCGGCACGATGAGCGCCTCGGTGATGAAGACCAGCGCGTGGAAATGGTAGAAGATCAGCTCCCGACCGCTTACCAGGGGCCTGCCGGAACTGTCGGTCCCGTAGGCGTATTGGTCGTTATTCCAGGGCGCCACACCCGCACCGATATGCTCCAGCACCCGGACGCCCGGGAAGCACTCCGGCCAGTCGTTCAGGTAGAGCTGGTCCCCGTATTTGCCGTCCTCGGGGCGGTCGTAGCACCACTCGTTGCAGCGCTCGCGCCACCAGTTCAGCACTTCGAGCCCGCGGTCGTCCCGGCGGAAGCAAAGTAGCCCCACGTTGTACTTGCCGAAGACCTCTAGGTGCTTTTGGGACGGGGAGAACCGGTGCCCGTGGATCAGCACCGAATGTCCGGCGAATTCCGCGAAGATGGGCTCCGGGGGAGAGTAGAAGAAGAGGTCCGCGTCGAGGTAGGTGACCGATTCGCCCTGTGCCACCTCCGCCAGGAAGCGCCGGATCACGGTCGGGGTAAGCGTCCAGTAGTATTCGACGCGGGTCCGGTTGCCGCGCGCCTCTTCCAGCGCGGCGTCGCCCGCTTCGATATCCGCCAGCGGGACCAGGACCAGGTTCGGGCAGCGCAGCTTCTCCAGTATCTCCCGGGTCAGGTCGTCCAGGCAGACCACAAAAAGGCGGAACGGGGAAGTCTCCCAGCGCTTGAGCGATTCTATCAGGGCGAGGCCCTTGACGAGGTAGTTGCTATCGAAATAGGTGCAATAGGTGCGCATCGTTTGAAGCTTTTTCATATGCAGGTTTTTCCTGATTAGGTTGGAGTTGGCCAGCTTTTCAGGCCGGCACAGACCCGGGCTACTGCCGCGTCATCCAGCTCCGGGAACATGGGGAGACTCAAAAGCCGCCGGTACAAGCGCTCGGTGACCGGCAGGGAGTCGGCGCCGCGGATGCGTCCCGCGTAGGCTGGCTGCTGGTGTACCGGAGCGGGGTAGTGTCTGGCGCTGGAGATTCCTTGCGCCGCGAGGTGAGTGGACAGGGCGTCGCGCTGCTCGCTTTCCAGCACGAAGAGGTGCATGGCGTGCAGAGTGCCGTCCAGCTGCGCCGGGGGAAGAACGCCGGTACCCTCCAGGGCCTGCCGGTAGGCTGCCGCGATGTCACGCCGGCGCTGATTGTCGGCGGCCAGGTGCGGCAGCTTGACCCGCAATATCGCCGCCTGGATTTCATCGAGCCGGGAATTGATGCCGCGCAGGGAGCTGATGTAGCGCTCCTGCCAGCCGTATTCGCGCAGCGCCCGGCAGCGCTCGCCCAGTTCGGGCGAGTTGGTCACCACGGCGCCGCCGTCCCCGATGGCCCCGAGGTTCTTGGTGGGGTAAAAGCTGAAGGTCGCGGCGTCGCCGAAGGTGCCGACCCTCTGGCCGGCAATCTCAGCGCCGTGCGCCTGGGCGCAGTCCTCGATGACGATCAGACCGTGGTCTCGCGCAATTTTGACGATAGCCGGCAGGTCGGCGGGCTGCCCGAAGATGTGGACCGGGATGATCGCCTTGGTGCGCGGGCCAATCAGGGCGGGGAGCGCCGCGGGATCCAGGCAGCGGCTGACCGGGTGGATGTCGGCAAAGACCGGAACCGCCCCGATTTCCTCTATGGCTGCCACGGTCGCGACCGCGGTGTGGGAAACCGTGATGACCTCATCCCCCGGGGTAACTCCTGTGGCGAGCAGGGCCAGGACCAGCGCATCGGTGCCGCTGGCGACGCCTATGCAGTGACGTGCTCCGCAGAAGGCGGCGAACTCCTCCTCGAAGGCCCTGACCTGCGGCCCGAGGATGTACCAGCCCGAGGTCAGCACCTCGTTGATGGCGGCGCGGATTTTCTCCTCGTGCGCCTTGAACTGGGCGCCGGGGTTGGCTACCGGTATGGTCTGCAGGGGCATGTTCATTTCTCCCAGTACTGGCCGGCATACTGCCGATAATATTCCAAGGTTCGTTTCAGGCCTTCGCCCAGGGGGACCGCCGGCTTCCAGCCCAGTTTGGAGCGGATCTTGCGGTAGTCGGCGTAATAGTCCCCGATGTCGATGACCTTGCGGTCATCGGGGAACGGGACAATCTCGTACCACCCGGTCCCGGCGCTGTCCACCAACAACTGGGCAGTATCCTTAAGGTTTATCGGGTCATCAGCCCCCAGGTTGAAGATCTGGCCGTCGGCGTCGCTGTTGAGGGCGCAGGCCAGCATGGCCTCGACGACGTCGTCCACATAATTGAAGTCGCGGATCTGCTTGCCATCCCCGAAGACCAGCAGCGGCTTGCCGTCGATGATGTTCTTGATCCAGATGCCCAGAAAGGTCTGCCGTGCGTCCTTCACCCGCATCCGGGGGCCGTAGGTGTTGGTGAGCCGCAGCACGGAGCCGCGAATTCCGTACACGTTGTTGTAGAGCAGATGGTACCACTCGCCCGCCATCTTGTTGATACCATTGACGTCCACCGGAGCCAGAGGGTGCCTTTCGTCAACCGGCAGGTATTGGGGGGCCCCGTACATCTGGCGGGTGCTGGCGAAGACCAGCTTGATGTTCGGGTTATGGTGCCGGCAGGCCTCCAGGATGGAAAGCTGGGCGCGCGCGTTGATCTCCAGGTCCGGATACGGGTTGTTCATGGAGTCGACGTGGCTGGTCTGGCCGGCCAGGTTGAAGAGGTAGTCCTGCCCCTTGATCAGGTATTTCATGGAGTGCTCGTCGCGCACGTCCGAGATGTTGACGCGCACCTGGTCCTTGAAGGGCTCGATGTTCCAGAGGTTGCCGCCATACTCGGGGATCAGGCTGTCCACCAGGGTGACATCGGCGCCCAGCTGGACCAGGCGCTGGGCGAGGTTGGAGCCGATGAATCCGAGACCGCCGGTGATGAGGACCTTCTTGCTTTCGAGTGACGTCATGGTGTGCCCCTTTTGTCCTTCTGGATGCGCCTTTTTGGCGGCGTCGCGCTGCAGATAATTTTACGACTCCCACTCTCGGCCAAACTCTCCCCCTCCCCTGGCGGGAGGGGGTCGGGGGGCGGGGGAACGTGCCACGTCGGCAGAGTTGGCGACTTCACCCTCCCCTAGCCGGCAGTCTCTGTTCTGTCCCCCCTATGCAAATAGGGGGGAAGCTGAACGTAGTGAAGCAGGGGGGTGCTTTTCGCCTGCAGAGAGACCCCCCTGTCTCGCTGCGCGAGCCTTCCCCCCTACTTCGCAGGGGGGACACAGCTAAAGTCGGCTCGTTAACTTAAGTGGCATTGCCCTTACGCTTTCCCCGTGATCGCTTCCGCCGAGGTCTGCGCCAGGTAGTCGAAGATAGCTTCGCCGAAGCGCTCCTTGCCCTGCAGCGCGATGTCCAGCGCGAAACCGTGCTGCCCTTCGATGACTGCGAAGATCCAGCCCAACAGGTGATCCCGCAGGTTCAGGTGCAGCGCTCCAGTTCCGAAAGAGTTGAAGTAGGACACCTCGGCCCAGCAAGGTGTGATCCGGAAGGGGAGGCCGCCGATCTGCCCTCCGTCGTAGCCGGAGAACTGCTTGCGCAGGGCGCTCTGGCTGATGCGCTGGGTGCCGCAGACATGGATGTCGTTCATCCAGAAGGGGTGGCGGTCCATGAAGCTCATGAGTCCGTGCAGCTTGTCCTCGCCTTTGTAGCCGTCGATGATGCCAGGCTCGAACTCGGCAACCAGGACCCTTTTCATGGCCTCTTCCCCGAGGCTTGCGAAGAGTCGCAGGTCGGTCCCCTGGGAGTCCGTCTTGAACCAGTCGATCTTCTGCACCCCGATTTCTCGAAGCGCTTCGGGCAGTTGCACGGTCTTCATCCGGGCGATGCTGTTGACCTTGAACAGGTCGCCGAAGTTCCAGTTGCCCAGGCTGGCGTGGTCCGGTTCCAGCAGGCTGGAGCAATACGGCGACTTGGTCAGGTAGAAATCCGCCGCGGGGGAGGCGTGCTCCGACACCAGGCTGTTGTACACATAGAGCTTCCGATACCCTTTGGATTCGTTGACGGCGAAGCCGATTTCCCGGTCGTCGGCGTCAAAGGCTATGCAGATCGAGTATTTGGCGATAGCCTTCCACTTTGCGTGAATCTCGCCGGAGGCCCCGATGTCCAGCAGCACGGGAGGAGACTCCTGAAAGAGGGGGCTGCTAAGTAATTTGTCAATGATATCCATGCAGAGCCTCCTGGCTTTGACCATCGTGTCGGACGATAGTTCGTGGTGATTGCTGCGTTAAGGTCATGGCTGACAGCCATGTGGCAGCCAAATTTTTAATGTGCTTCGAAAGCGTCTTTAAGTCGTTGCAGGGCCGCGCTGCCAGGTTGGAATCTGGCTGACGAAATGTCCGGGTCCGCGGCATTCAGCACCCAGTAGTAATTGTCTGCATCCGCCGCAAGGTCCGCCTGGAGGCCGAGGCTCCTCGCGTCGCAGCGCAGCCTCTCCATCGTGCTTTCGTCGTCGTTCCAGTTGAAGAGTATTGCCTTCAGGGAAATCCTGGGCAGCTCGCTCCCCGCACGGCGCTTCATCTCGACCAACCGGTGTAGGTTTGCCAGCACCTTTTCGTAATCGGCACCGTACTTTGCGTACTTCAGCATCCCCTCAGTTCCGGGACCACCATGGACGGAGACTATCAGCCTGTCGACTTGGTGCTCTATGAATGCCTGGGCAAATTGCTCATCCAGCAGCATGCCGTTGGTTGCTATGTTGATCTGCACCGTCTGGGAAGATTTCCGGCAGTTTGCGACGAAGTTTGCCAGGGCGTCGTGCAAAAGCGGCTCACCGTGGTTGAAGAGGTTGAGCTCTTTCACCCGGGGGATGAACTCGGCGATGTTCCGATAGATGGCCGCGAGATCGGGTTTCACAGTCCGGTAATTGCGGATGTCGGGGCTTATGCAGCAGCCATAGTTGCAGGCTCCCATTATTTCAATCTGGATATAGTCCGGTGAACCGGACGAGGTTTCCCGCCACCTTGCGATATCGTCAGGACTCGAGGTCAGGGACGCCGAGGCGGAGCCGATGCAGCGCCTGCAGGCGGGCAGCTCGTAAAGGTCGCCGTGGACGATGCTCGAAACACTAGTCTGCCAGAGGTTTTCCAGAGAGTTGTCGTACACCGACCCCAGTGAGTTCAGGCCCAGTGAGTCCTTGCAGCAGGTGGTGACGCTGCCGTCCGAGAGAATGAAAATCCCCCGGGGAAACTGCACGCAGGCGGGTCTCAGCTTATTCAGAAACAGACGGGCTGCTTTTCCGTTGGGCGAGAGCATCAGGTCTCGGGTCTTTTTTCCAAGAGGTGTGTCGCGGTACAGGGGAACCGGGAGGCTCGCCAACCCGAACTCAGCGATGTCCTCTTTCAGCTTAAGCAGTTCCTCGAAATTCTGCATCAATGGACCCTCTTGTCACGCGGTTCTGGTGCTGTCATGCTCAGGTTTTGAGAAGGCTTGCAGGCCCGAGCACAGTGTCCGCAAGGGTTTAAGTAGGTACAGCAAAAAACGGGCCAGTCAGCGGGGTTGGGGGGCTTTGAGATTTGTCCCCCCTGTGGAACAGGGGGGGAAGCTGAACGCAGTGAAGCAGGGGGGTATTTGCCGGGGAGGAGGACCCCCCTGTCTCGCTGGCGCGCGCCTTCCCCCCTACTGCGCAGGGGGGATACTGCTAGATCGCAGCTCAGACGCCGCGTGGGTAAGGAGTGCCCGGCCTACGTCTTCACCTACCCCGACCCACACCGCCGTTACATTAAGGCTCCCCCTCCCTAGACGGGAGGGGCAGGGGGGGAGGGTGAAGTCGCCAACTCTGTCAATTGTGGCACTTTCCCCCGCCCCCCGACCCCACCCGCTGGGGGAGGGGAAGAGTTAGGAGAGAAGTGCCAAGGGAAGGGAACGGCTCGCTGCGTGTCAAAAAAAAGGGGCGTTGTCAAATGAGCGACAACACCCCCCGAATTGACTGCCTGTGTCAAAAAATCAGCCGATGCCCAGGATGGCGTTGGCCTTGCGCTTTTCGATGTCGTACAGACGATTGATTTCGGCATAGGCGCCGTTTACCTGGGCGTCTGTCATCGCGGACAGGTTGACGACCTGCTTGAAATCGCCTGCCGTGGAGAAGTAATGGTCATAGAAATCCTGGTCGGTCTTCATGATCCCCTTTTGGAAGATGAGCTTGTACAGTTCCGAGCCCGGGAAGGGCGTGGCCAGGGTGAAGGCGTAATTGAGGTACGGGTTTCTCTGCATGGTCCTCTGCATGAGCGCTATGGAGGCCGCGGCGTCCTCGACGGTCTCGGTGTACTGGCCCAGCATGATGGAGGTGGTCGGATAGATGCCGACCATGTTGAGCCGCTCCAAGCCGTCCTCTATCTCCTGCACGTTGCAGTTCTTGCCGATCAGCTTCAGGATCCGGTCCGAGCCCGATTCCAGGCCGAGCCCCATGCTGCGGCAGCCGACCCTTTTCAGGTCGCGCAGCAGCCCGTCGTCCATCTTGGCGAGGATGTCGAACCGGGTGGAAATCTGGAAGGAAACCGGCCGGTCCAGCGTGCCTATCGCCTCGATCAGCTGGCGTGCCCGCTTGGGGCTTGCCATGACCAGGTCATCGGAGAAATAAAGCATGTTGCCGTTAAAGCGGATCAAAGCTTCCTGGGCTTCCGCCATCATGACACTTATGTCGCGGTAGCGGGCCTTACTGTGGTGGTAACAGAAGTTGCAGGTATAGGGGCAACCCCGCCCGCCATGCACGTTGATGACCCGATCTTCGACCTTCCAGTGCGGCACAGGAAGGTTCCGCGCGTACCATTCCCCGATGGGGAGCCACTGCTCGGTGGGGAAGAGGTCGTAGGGGAGCGCCGGAAGACCGGTCGAGAGGTCCTCTATACAGGCGCCCGGCCCGTTGTTCTTGATTTCGCTTCCCCTTCTGATCACCAGCCCCTTGAGGTCGGTGACGTCGGTCCCGTTACGCAGCCGCTTGACCAGCTCCGCCAGGATGAGCTCCCCCTCGCCGATGATCCCGTAATCGGCCCGCGTGATGTGCACGGCGAATTCCGGTGTCGGGCTCACCATCTGGCCGCCGATCACGATCGGGAACGTCCTCCCCGCGGCGTCCAGCATCTGGATCAGGCCCCGGATCTCCGCAAGCTCAGGGTACAGGTTGCCGAAGCCGACGATCAGCGGGTTCAGGTCCATGATCTGCTTTACCAGCGCCTGCGCAGGAATGTCCTTGAAAACGACCCTGACATCCTCGCCTTCGGCGCGCAGCTGGCCGGCCAGGTAGGCGTAGGAAAGCGGGAAGGTGAAGGCGATGGCCCGCGACACCAGCACGACCGGCCTGCTCTGCCGGGGCGGGAGGCGTGGCGGTGCGGGCGGCAGCTGCGTCCTGCCGGAAGCCGCGTGGGCGCCGGCTGTCGGCTCCCCGATACGGGCCGCAGTCTCCGGCAGCCTTTCCAGCAGGTAGCTGGTCTCGTACTCGTCGTCCTGCTCCCGCTCCAGATAGGTGCATGCCTTGGCAAGCCCCAAGCCCTGCCGGGCGAAGAGATCCAGCAGCTCGGCCTCGTTGAACCTGAATTCGACCGTTTCCACGCCGTACGCCATCTTGGAAGAGCAGCTGGTCGGACGCTTGCGGCAGACCGGAGTCCGGTGCACGACGATCCATCTCTGGGCGACCCGGGCGGTCTCGGCGATGTGCTGGGGGTAGTTCGGGGTGTGCAGCAGCACGCATCCGGAGATCACCACCGGGAAGGAGCGGTCGGGAAGCGGCAGTTTGGCGCCATCGGCGACCAGGAAGCTGGCCTCGGGATAGTAACTTCTGGCCAGGTCGATCATCGGGCCGGAATAGTCGGCCCCGGTATAGGCAACCTGCTTGTTGAGCAGGTACTCGAGCACTTCGTAGTAATAACCGCTGGCGCAGCCGATCTCCAGCACGCTCATCCCCTCGTGAGCCAGGGGCGCCAGCAGGTCACCCAGGATCTGGAATGGCTGCAGGACGGTTCCACTGTACATCTGCTGCAGCTGCTGCTGCACCAGCGCCCGCTGCTGCAGGGGGATGTCGGGGCTTTGCCAGGCGGACTCCAGCGCGGACGTCACCTCGGCCGTCTCGATTTTCCGGTAGCCGTCCGAGACGCGCGACGGCAGCACCAGGCCCTTCCCGCCATGCAGATGCTTCAGGTGGCGTGACAGGATTTTCGCCGTCTGCTCCATGCGCTTGCCATAGACGTGGTCGCGCAGGGTGCGCGCCTGGCCGGCCTGGGCGATCAGTTCAGCCTCCTCGGGGTGGGACAGGTAATAGAGCACCAGCTTTATGCATTCTTCCGGGCTGTGGTACGCCACGACCTCCGTGCCGATCTCGAACAGCTCGTTCAGGTTGTCCTTGTAATCGGTTATGAGCAGTGCGCCGCAACCGGTCGCCTCGAAGAGCCGCATGTTGTTGGCGTTATGCTCCGCCACGTCGATGTGCCGGTTGATGGTGATCTTGGACGCGCCGAGCAGGTAGAACATCTCCCGGCCCCAGGCCTCGCCGTGGTGGCGCGCCCTGATGGCGGAGTCCGGCGGCAGGGTCTCGGCGCCGTAACCCCAGAACTCTATCGGCAGCGCGCTCGCCAGTGTTTCCAGGAGCTGGTACCCCTTGCCGTGCTGGGGGGAGATCCCCCCCACAAACGAGCATTCGATGGGGCGGTTTTTGAAAGCGAAGCTGGTCAGCGATTCCAGGACCCGCGGCTCGAAGGCGAGCGGCTGATAGTAGGCCGTGACGCCCGCGGCGCGGAACCTTTCCACGAAGTGGGGGAACGAGGAGAAGATGATGTCGAAGCCGGAGAGGTCCGTGTGCCCCGGCAACGGGTAGGCGATCTGCCCGACGATCAGGTCCGTGTGGGGCCGGATGGCAGCCAGGAACTCGCTGCTGGCCATCCCCAGGTTCTGGAGGTAGACGCAGTCGGGACGTGCCTTCGCAATCTGCTCGACGACCAGGGCGAGCCCGGTGCCGGCGGCCCCGTTTTCGCGTATCCAGGCCTGCTGCAACGGCTCGGCGTTGACGATCAGGTCGTCGGCGCGCCATCCCGCCCTCTTGAGTCCTTCGGAGTAGAAATCGCTGTCGCCGAAGAACTGGGCGACCAGGGCGCTTTTTTGCTCCTGGTAGTCGGCGTGCAGAAGCGCTGGATGCTTGCCGTAAAACTCCACCAGAAAGGCGTCGTAGTAGGTGTTGACGTACAGGCACGAGCCGCCGGCCGCAGGGGTGGCGGGCTTGTCGGCCAGGGCGCCGGAGCCGACCTGGCCGGAAGCTTTGCTTCCGAAGCTCTCGGTCCCGGCGAGCGTCATCTTGAAAAGGTCGACCACCAGTGACATGGGCCGATAGGGAGATTTGACCCTGTCGTCGAAGTCGGGGGTCCGGTCGACGTGCCCCCTGGAGTAGTCGATGGGCTTCGCGACATAGCTGCCGTCCATGTTGTAGTAGTGCAGGAAGTCAGCCGAGCCGTAGCGCGAGAACGCCGACCTTTTGACCAGGGCGCGGACCAGGTCTATCCTGGGGAACCAGGCGTGCCCGGGATTTTCCGGGGTGCCACCCCCGCCCGGATCGTAGACCAACCGGCCCGCGGCATCCTTCAGGGTGCGCTCCCGCAGCACATCGCAGCCATAGTCGGGGACGGAGAGCCGGAAGTAGCCGCCCGGCTTAAGGACCCGGAATATCTCGTTGAGGACCGCGGGGAGTTTCTCGTAGTCGATATGCTCCAGGACGTCCTCGGCCTGGAAGGCATCCACCGAGTTGTCCGGCAGCTGGAAGGGCTTCGTGATATCGTGCAGGATATGGCGGGCGTTCTGCTGGTTGATGGAGAGCCCGATGCAGTCGTCGTAGTACGCCATATCGGGGACGTCGCCGGCATAGAGCTTGACGAAATCCCGTTCCAGGACCTGCTGCCACGAGGCCTGGGCCGCGCCGGACCGAAGCGCGGGAGGGACAACAGCCGCCGTCGGTGCAGGAACGGCCGGCATCGGGGAGGCCGCCGCCAGGGTCGGGCCAGGGATGGCCGGCATAGGGGCGGCTGCGTCCTGCGCCAGGCAGGAAAGGGCGGGCGTCGGGCAAGAACTCGCGACCATCGGACGCGCGGCCCCGGCGGCCAAGCCGCGCCGCCGGACTTCGACCCGGAAGGAGCCTTCCCAGCTCATCATGGTGTTGACCACGGGGGCCTTCAGGTAGATCAGGGCCGAGAAGGCCTTCTCTCTTTGGGTCTGCGGGGCGCAGTGCATGTTGAGCAGGATGTCGCAGCCAAAGCCGCCGGCGTCCTGGGGGGGGATCTCGGTGAAAATGAGGGTCTCGTCGAAGCACTCCACCCACCAGCGGTGGTTGCTGGTCCTGGTCATGTCGAGCCAGACGTCCTTCCCCTTGCTGGGGGTCTCGATGTAGCCCCGTTTGCCGACCCGCATGATCTCGCGGCAGGCCTGCTCCGGGTCGTTCACGTGCTCCAGCACGTGCGAGCAGTAGACGAAATCGAACTCACGGTCCCCGAAGGGCATCTGCTCGATGTCGCACTCGAAGACCGGCTTGCCGTCCTGGAATTTGAACGGCGTGCCGGCGCGCCCGATGGAGCCGTCCTGGAGCGAGATGTCCGTCAGGTGGGTGGCGAAGGGGAAGGGGAGGTGTCCGCTGCCGACGTCCAGGACCTTGTCGCCCGGGCGGATCTTAAAGTCGATGTGGCGCGCCTGGTACAGAGCGTAGCGGCTTTCCTGGTCGGGAAGCGCCTGGTACAGGTCGTAAAGGTCCGCCAGCAACGGGACCGCATGGGAAGGCCAGCGCCCCAACAGCGTTTCATACAGGTTGAAGCAGCCGTTGAAGTCTTCAGCCCGGAAGAGACGGCGCGCCTGCTCGACGGCGGCGTTCAGATCATCCAGGGGGAAATTATGCGTGGTCTTTGGTGTCATGGTCATATCCTTCTGGACTCAAAGGTGGATAACGGAGGCAGCCGGAAGCTCCGCCGTGCAGGTCTCGGCGCGGTGGCGCCCGGGCGACCCCTTGTAATAGGTCAGGCAGTTTTGGCCGCAGAAAGCCGGCGCGTTCCCGGTGAGGACGTCCCAGCGGTACTGGCGGTATTTCGGGCTGTTCCAGATCTCCTCGACTTCCTGCTCGAACAGGTTGCCGAAGACGGTCGCGTTATCGTGGTCGTAACAGCAGGCGACTACGGAGCCGTCCACCAGTATCGTAAAGGTGTTCCTTGCATCGGCGCACTCGCGCATGGCCTGTTTCTGCTCCGCTTCAGTGGCGGAGTGGCTCCGGATGAAATCCTGGAAGTCGGAGTACTCGAACTGAGAGTCTTCCCTCAGATAGGGAGCCTTGAATGCAGGTTCCAGGCCGATCGAACGGCAAGTCTCGAGAAAGGCCCCCATCTCATGCTGGTTGTGTCGAAACACGATGAACTGGGGGGCGAGCTGCACCAGGCGGCCATGCTTCAGGTTGAAGCGCTGCAGGTGGGCCAGGGCGCTGAAGGCCTTGTTGACGTCGCCGCCGACCCGGTACTTCCCGTAGATGTCCTGGGTGTAGCCGTCGATGGAGACGATGATGCTGGAGACGCCGGAGGTGATCAGGTCCTCCGCCAGGCGCTCGGTCATGGTCATGCCGTTGGTGCTGATGTTGGTGGCGGTGAAGCCGGAAACGTAGCGCAGCATCGGCACCAGGTCGGGGTTGAGGGTCGGCTCGCCCCAGATATACGGATAGAGGAAGGTGGCGTAAGGACGGATCTTGTCCGCCAGGATCTTGAACCGGTCCAGCCCGATCATCTGGTGCTTCCTGGTGATCAGCTTGCCGCCCATAGCGCACTCCGGGCAGCGCAGGTTGCAGGAGAGGGTCGCCTCGATCATGAAGATCTGGGGCCGGAACTGGTTGAAGCTCAGTAGAGCGGCGTTCAGCTCTTCGGCGCTGCCGTCGCAGCCGTGCGTGGACAGGGCGGTCTCGGTCAACCGGGCCGCAGATCCCGAAGCGGGCAGGACGGCGGAGGACGCAGCGGCCTTTGCCGCCGCGGCCTTGGCGGCGAGGTCGCTCAGGATGCTGGCGCCCATGGCCTCCTTGGCCTGGAGAATCTTGGCGAACGCGTCCTGGCTCCAGGCCTCGACGCTCCCGCTTACGGCGCCTGCGACAGCCTGTGAGGCCGGCGCACTCTGGAAGATCTTTCCGTTGCGCGCATTGGCGACGGAAAAGTAGAATTCGGCGAGGCGGGGGGCGTGCCTCGTCACCAAGAACTGCTCCCTGGCCTGGGCGGACCGTTTCTTGAGCCCCCGGTAGAATTCCGGCGGGGTTGCCAGAAGCTGCTGCTTGACGAAATCCAGGTGCGCGGTCAGCATGATCCCGTGATTATGGAACATCCTGCGCCGCAGCCAGAAATTCTCGCTCACCACCATGCCGAGACCCGCATCCAGGTAGCCGAACAGCTTGCTCGACATGCCGTAGCGGCTGCGGATCGGGAGGCTTGCCTCGGCGCCAATGGTATCCGTTTCCAGCCAGCTCGCCTCCATCCCCAGGTCGTAGGAGGACATCTCCTCCACCAGCCGTTCCTCGGGCAAGGTGTGGTGAAAATGGAAGAAGGGGGACCTCGCCTCGGCCTCCAGGTATTCCGAGAAGACCTCCTCGTATTCTTCCTCGACATAATTATTCCGGCCGGGGTACAGGTGAAAATGGATTCCGGCGGAGGCTAGGTCGACCCCGAAATCGAGGAAAAAGCCGTTCTTGAACTGCATCTGGTACTGGTCGTTTCTGCAGCGCTTCTCTATGTTCATGTTCCCCGCGTAGACCAGGTGGATCTCCCCGTCGGCGGCGTTGGAACGGTGCGAGTCCTGCTTCAGGTCGACGGTTCCCCAGCAATACTCGGGGAAGAAAAGGGTTTTTCCCTTGGGGGCGTAGCCCAAAACCTTCCTGGTGTAATTCAGTTCGATGTTCCTGCAGCACAGGCCGTCAGCCGCTTCGATGCAGTAGCGTTCCTTGGCGAATAGTCCGGGGTAGTGGCTGTTCATGAAGTCTGGCTTCAGCATCCCGGCCAGCGCATCGTAGTTGTCGAGGACCACGGGGCCAACGCCCTCATTGATCATAGTCAGCGCCACGTCGTATTCCCAGACACTGAACACGTGGTACACCAGCGGACGGTAGCGGCGTGCCAGCGTCAGCGCTTCGTCGATGCTATGGTAACAGTGCATTTCATCGAAACACGCCTCGTGGTTATCGGTGTAACTCATGCTGTGGTGTAAAAGAACGACGCGCCATCCCAGCGATTTCAGCCCATAACCGATCTTCGCGATGCGGGTGTAGATGACGCCGGTGATTAGTACGATAAGCTGCTGATCTTGGCTGAACTGTACAGGTCTCGTTTGCATAACGTTAACTACCCCTTTTCTTGCCTTTTCTGCCGTTAATGCCTGTAGTGCGGGAGCTGCCGTTCCCCAGGGAGCCGGTCACGCGGGGCCCGTTATCCGAATGCTGCGGCTTTCGAGGCTGGACCCAGCCGGATTCGATCCGGTAGGTGGCCCTAGCCTCAGTTCTCGCTCTTCGTTCCGAACGCTTCCACGAAGCAGCTCACCGTGAGATCGACCAGGGCTTCGGAGACATGCCAGGCGGCCCCGTCATCCGTGCCGTATACCGCCTCGGCCAGGTGGCTTCCCATCCAGCGGAAAATCTCGAACGACGGCCAGTAGTAGATGCCCTCCAGGCCGGAGTTGTGCACGATCTCGTGCGCCGCGACCCGCAGGGTGCTCTTGGACAGGCAGTCCGCGGCGACGGCAGACCTGAATTCGAAGGTCATGTGCAGGGGGACCGGGGATTCCGTCACGATGATCTTCACACCCGGGTTCAGGCTGCGCACGTAGTTCAGCAGGTAGAGGACGTTGTCGACGTTCTCCGCCACCGAGGTGGTGCGGAACAGGTACTTCTCGGCGAGCGCCCGGAAGTTGAGGGCCGTCGGCCGGGGCATCACGAATTCTCCGTTGTCGCGGTTGAAGAAGGCCGGGGCCACGCCCAGGGTGATGATGTAGACGTCGCAGCTCTTGATCCTGTCGATCACCATCTCCTTGGAGAAACCGGCGGGCACGATTTCCAGGATGCGCTCGGAGAGCGGGCCGGCGGGGAGGGTCCCATCCAGCCAGTCCACGAAGAAGCGGTTGGCGTAGGTTGTGTTGATGTACTCCGAGACGTCCATGGTACTGGCGCGGTAGCCGCCTTTCTGCAGGGCGCGCACGACGTTGCGGGCGAAGCAGGAGCCCATGGTGAAGAAAGTGGTCTCCTTGGAGATGAAGCCGGGGGCGTCCTTGATGTCGGCCGCCACGTAGTCCAGGATGACCTTGCGCAGGTCGTTCTGGATCATCTCGGTCTCGGGGTAGCGCCCCTTCTTCACCGTTGCCGCCGCCTTGGCGACGCGCCGTGAGCTCTCGACCACCTTGAGGTCCTCGGCCGATTTGCCGTAGCGCTCCGGGTCGAGCCCGATCGCCAGGCGCAGGTTCTCCTCGGCTTCGGCCAGGCGGTCGGTGTGGCCGTAGATTTCACTCAGCTCGTAGTAGGCCTCGGCGTCGGGCTGCTGAGCTATGACCTGGTGCCACAATTCGGCGGCCAGCTCCATGGGGCCGATCCGGGCGCAGCAGCCGGCCGCCTCGCGCAGGATGGCAACCTGGCCCGGGTAGAGTCGGTTCAGGTCCAGAAGGATGTCCCGGGCCTGGGCGTAGTCCCGGTGGCTCGCCAGCCTCTTGTGGGCCAGCGCCAGCTCCCAGCGCGCCTGGTAATTCGAGGGATCTTCCTTGACGCACAGGGCCAGTGCGGTGATGGCATCCGTCTGGTTGCCGCTGCTGGCCAGGATGCGGCCGCACAGCAGGAGCAGACCCGGATCGCTCGGGGTCTTCTCCAACTCCTTGCTGACAATCTCCATGCTTGCCTGCAGGTTACCCGCGGCAAAAAGCTCTGAGGCTTGGGACCAGGTGGGCTCTGACATGTGTGCGCTCCTTTTGGGTACGGCGTTGCGGTGGCAATCGAAAAGGGATGGCCTCACTGCCGGCAGCGCCAGTGCTGGCCGCTCTCCCCCGTAAGGTGAGGTGGCTTGCGGGGAGTCGAAGCTGCTTCGGGAAGCGGCCGGCCCGGCCTCACAGTCGGCCTGCCAGTTCCGGATAGCTGCAGAGGTATCTGGTCGGCGGGTGGATGTATCTGGCTTGGCGGACCGCTTCGGGGATGGATTCCCGCGAGGTCAACCTGACGGTCCCGTCAGCCACCTTGAGGGTCAGCTCGCGCTCGCCCCAGCCAAGCACCTTGCCCGGCTCCAGGTTCGCCGTGACAGCGCCTTCGTGAGGCTGTCCCCGGTCCGCGGCCGTGATCCTCAGCACCTGGTCGTTCACGATGAGGCAGGCGCCGGGGTAGGGAGGCGCGAAGCAGCGCACCGCGGAGAGCACGCAGGCGACGCTGAGGCGCGGGTCGATCAGCGAGTCGTGCGGGGTCCGCTTGCGCCAGTAGTTCGCCTGCGCCTGGTCCTGGACCGCCCCCGGGGCGGCTGGGTCGGCCTGGAGCAGCCCGTGCAGCGCGACCGTGCCGGCGAAGGCGATGTTGTTGACACGTGCCACCAGGGTCGCGATGTCGTCATCGGCCCCGACGGAGAAGGGCTCCTGGTGCAGGACCGTGCCGGTGTCCACCCCCTGGTCCATCCGGAAGAAGGTCAGTTTGCTCTGCGGGATCCCCAGCGCGATGAGCCAGTGCAGCGGATGGCGCCCCCGGTTTCGGGGCAGCTCAGTCGGGTGGGTCCCGATGGTGCAGAACTTGGGGATCCCCAGGACCTCGGCCCCGATGATCCTGGGCCAGGATGAGAAGATGTAGTCGGCCTGGAGTCCCTTGAGCAGCGCCACGCTTTCCGGCGCGTTGAGGTCGGAAATCTCGTGATAGGGGACGTCGTGGGCCGCCGCGAAGGCCCCTACCTGCGCCGGGTTGTCGGGGAGCTCGTGGCGCGGCAGGGAGACCAGCGCCGCGATCTGGGCGCCGCATTGCAGCAGCGCGGAGCTGCAGGACAGGGTGAAGTCGCTGGTGCCGAGGACGATGAATCTCATGGGGGCCCGTTTCGCCGGTAAGGTGGCTGCGTTTGTCATTGGGAGAACTGCCGTATCTTGCCGGCCACCAGCTGCTGCAGCGCGTCGTTTGCCGTGAGCTTGGCCACGGCGAGGAAGGCTACCAGCGCGATGATGATCCTGGGCATCAGGGCGCTCCCGGGCAACTTGTAGGCCTGGCGGAATTCTTCCAACTCGCCCTGGGCGACCGTGTCCAGCTGTCCAATGAGCTGCGCCATTTCCCCGTCATGCTGCAGGAAATGCTTCTTTATGCGGACGTTCTTGTCGATGACCGGGTTGACGAAGGTCGCATCCTGGGTCGGGTAGTCCTCCGAGCCGAATATCGACGCCCCCGGAAAGGAGAGCATGTGCGTGACCTGGCTGATCTGGCACGGCTTGTCGGTGTACTGGAGCACCTGGGTCACGGTTTCGAGCAGTTCCTGCGTGGTGCTCTCCGGGATACCGAGGATGAGGTTGATGGTAGGGTACAGGTCGTTGGCAATCAGACCCTGCAAAACGGCGTGACACTGTGCGCTGGTGACCCCCTTGTTGATGGAGGGACTTTTCAGCAGCCGGTCGGAGAAGGTTTCCACTCCCAGCGTCACGTTATGGAACCCCGCCTCCGCGAGCGCCTGCATGAGCCGGTGGTTCACCTGCGTCGCCGGGCCCCCGTCCTTAACCAGGAAGCAGTTCGGCCTGGTCTGGCAGCTGAACCGGATGTCTTCCGGGATTACTTTCCTCTTTTTCGAGTCTATGATCAGGTTGCAGATGTCGATGGCCCGCTCGACCCCCGCCTTGGTTCCGATCAGGAAGTCCTCGTCGTTGATGGAGAAGCTTTTCGCCCCGTACTTGGTGACGATGTGGACGATGAGGTGGTGCACCTGCTCGGCGCTGAGGCTCATGGAGCCGACCGGCGAGCCCTGGGCCTCCTTGTGGAAGTCGGGGCAGCAGCAAAAGCCGCAGCGGGCCAGGCATTTGCTCGTGGTCAATAGCCTGCCGTTTTCGATGATGTAGGAGCGGTTATTGGCTGACAGGATGCCGGTCGCCTTTTCCCTCATGAAATCCCAGTAGGCGCCGTAGGGCAGTTCCATGTCGAGGACACTTTGGTACATGAGGCGTTCGAACTTCTCGTTGGTGAGGGGCTTGGTCGGGTTGTGCACCGTTAGACCGTCCCCGTCGAGGAAGGCGATACCGTCGCACTCCCTCAGCAGCTCGCGGTAATCCTCGTTGGTCTCGCCCAGTTTCTGGCAGATTTCCAGCAGGGTCTCCTCGGCATAGCCCAGGCAGACCAGATCGAAGCCGCATTCCAGCCACTGATGATAGTTGATGGTCGCCTGCAGTCCACCCGCGATGAACAGGCACTGCTTTCCGATCCTGCGGCAGGTCTCCTTCAGGAGGTGCAGGAAATTGAGGTCCTCCAGCATCCTCCAGTGGGTGACGCTGATCCCGATGACGTCATAGACGCCGTTTTCGAGCGCCGGCAGGTAATCGGACTCCTGGTTCAGCTGGTGGTCGATCACGTCGCAGCGCATGCCGTTACTCACCAGGACATGCTTCAGGTTGTACAGGCCGATGGGGACGGAAAGGCTGTCCGGAGTCTCTTCCTGCGGTGATTTCGAGGTGAAGAGCAGCACATTGGGAAGAACACTCATTTAATTTACCTTAGCGCACTTGAATATTGATCACGGCTGTCGCCGTTGCAGCAGTCTTGGTACTCTCTCAGCGCAGCCAGTACCCGGTCAACGTTCTCCAGCGGCTGGGTCGGCCCGCACGGGAGGTACATCCCCTTTTCCTCGAAGAGCCGGGAGTTCGGGAACTCCCCATCGCTTCCGAGATAGGAGGAGCTGTGCAGGCTGGGGAGGGAAGGACGCGTCTGTATGTCCCGGGCCTGTAAGAAATCCATCAGCGCCTTCCTCTCGTCGCAGAGCACCTCGACGTAGAGAGGCAGTTCGCCTGCGGCGGTGTCGACTGGGATGATGCGCAGGAAGGGGAATTCCGTCAAACTTTCGACATAGCGGGCATATAACCTCTGGACCTGACTGATTCTTTCCGAGGAATGCGATAACTGTACCAATCCGATCGAAGCCAGCAGGTCGGTGAACTTGAAGTTGAAGCCGAGCTGGTTCCAGGTGTCGGTGAAGTTGTCCACCACCCCGTGGTTGCGGGCCAGCTTCAGCTTCTCGTAGGTGGCGGCGTCCCGGGTGACCACCATGCCCCCCTGGCCCGTGGAGATCAGCTTGGAGACCCCGAGGGAGAAGCAGCCGGCGTCCGAACGGGTCCCGAGGAAGCCGTGCGCGTCGCGCGAGAAAAGTGCCTGGCAGGCGTCCTCGACCACGACCAGGCCGAATTCTTTTGCCAAATTGTTGACGCCGTCCATGTCAACCGCCCTGCCGTTCAGGTGCACCGGCATGATCGCCTTGGTGCGCGGGGTGATCTTCTCCCTGACCCGCGCCACGTCCAGTGACGGGATGCCGGGGAGCGAGTCGACCAGCACGACCTTGGCGCCCAGCAGGACGGCGGCGTGCGCGGTGGCGATCCAGGTCCGGTTGGGGACGATGACCTCGTCGTCCCGGCCGATTCCCAGCGCCATCAGGGAGATGAGCAGCGCCACCGACCCGCTCGTGGTGACGATGACGTAGGGGACCCCGAGGGCCTCGGCGATGCGCGCCTCCAGTTGGGCGGTGATCGGGCCCTGGCTGATCTGCTCCGCGGTGATGGCCTCCCCTACGGCGGCAAGTTCCTCGGCGCCGAAACTGGTTCTCCACCAGGAAATCTTATCCATTGTCGGACACTCCTTTACTTGAGACATTGGGCAGCTGTTGTGCCAGGCAATCAGACGATGCGCAGCTCGGGGAGCGGGATGATGAAGCGCCCCCCCGCGGCGAGATACGCCTGGTTTCGTTTCAGGATCGGCTCGGCGTACTGCCAGGCCAGTAGGACCACGTAGTCGGGCCGCCGCTCGTTGAGCGTCTCGGAGGGGAGCACCGGCAGGTGGCTGCCCGGGCTGTAGAGCCCGTGGCGGGTGGTGTTGTCGTCAACCAGGTAGTCCAGATACGGGGCGAGCCCGAAGTAGTAGATGAGCGTCGTCATGCCGACGGAGGCGCCGTACGCTGCGACCGACTTCCCCTCGTCCTTGAGCCCCCGGACCAGGGCGAGCAGCTGGTCCCGCGTCTGGGCGGCGCGAGCGGCGAAGCTCTGGAACGGCGCGGCCTCCCCGAGGCCCAGGATCCGCTCCAGAGCCAGCTGGTCGGTGACCCCGCGCGCGACGGGGCGCGGGCCGCCGGCGCGCTGCACCATGCCCCGGATCGAGCCACCTTTGGTCGGCACGTGGCGCACCTCGACGAGCTCCATGCCGTGGCTGCGGAAGAAGGCGTCCAGCGGGGCGACCGAGTAATAGCTGATGTGCTCGTGGTACACGTTGTCCAGGATGGTCTTTTGCAGCAGGTCCGGCATGTAGCCGGTCTCGAAGACGAAGACCCCGTCGGGGGCGAGCAGCTCGCGCACCCCATCGAGCACGCCCGGGACGTCGTCGACGTTGGCCAGCACGTTGTTGGCGGTGACGACTGCGGCTGGGCCCTGCTCCTCCCTGATGCGTCGGGCCAGCGCCGCGTCGAAGTAGGCGGTGACGGTCTCGACCCCGGCGGCGCTCGCACGCTTGGCCACCTCGGCGGCCGGGTCGACGCCGAGCACCCGCATCCCGGAGTCCTTGAAGCATGTAAGGAGCGTCCCGTCGTTGCTGCCGATGTCGACGACCAGCGCACCGGCGGCGGGCCGCACCTGCTCCAGCACGGCGTCGGCGTAGCGCCGGAAGTGCTCCGCGAGCCCCAGGGAGATGCCGGTGAAGTAGGTGTAGTTGCCGTAGAGGATTTCCGGCGCCACCACGTCGGGGAGCTGCAGTAGCCCGCAGTTCGTGCAGCGGCAAAGGGCCATCGGATAGAGCTGCCGGCTCTCCTCCAGGCGCCCGGCCGGGAGGTAGGCGTCGCCCGACGGGGTCGGTGGGAACTCCAGCACGGTCTCCAGGGCCGGCTGCTCGCAGAGCCGGCAGGTCGTGCGGCGGTGGTGGTCGGGTTGCGTCATGTCTCCTCCGTGCAGAGCTGCCCCGGCCGGCAGGCGCCGAGCAGTTCAAGATAGGTTGCCGCCTCCGGCTCGCCCTCGGCAGGGGACCAGGGGGCGAAGAGGGTCTCCTCGGGGCGAAACGGGCCGGTGGTGGTTTCGTGAAAGATCAGGCGCTCGGAGCGGATCACCAGCGCGTGGTAGCAGGCGTCGGGAATGCGGCAGTAAAACGGACCGCCCGAGGCGAAATCCCCCAGGGTGATCACTTGGGTGACGGTGCCGACGTCGTCGAAGAGGATCAGGTCGGCGGCACCCACGATCAGGTGGAAGGACTCGAGTTTCTGAAGGTGCTTGTGGGGGCGGACGTAGGCACCCTGGGGATGCACGATGAACATCTCATGCAAGATGTCCTCGGGGTCTCGGTGGCAGCAGAACCGTGCCCTGCCGCGGGGTGTGCCTGCCGCGCGCTGCTCCAGGTAGGCGATCTCCTGGCGGCTCACCGTCACCGGCTCGTCTGCGGGGTAGACGACCTCTGGGCTAACCTCTCTGAAATTCATAGTTGCTCCCTTTGGGAAAGCTGCAGGGCGTGCCTGCTGAACGGGAAGATGGAGGCGAAGCTCCCCCCGCTTTCGCTGAAGCCGGCGTTGCGCCCGATGACCAGCTCCTCTATTTCCGGGCTCAGGCTCAGGAGGGCGAGATTTATGCCGTCCTCCAGGAGCGCCGCCGAGCGAAGGATCGGGACCCTGGAGCCCGGCATGAGGAGCCCCTGCTTGTGCGGGTTGTCGTCGGCCACGAACTCGACCAGTTCCGCCAGGTCGAAGAGATTCAGGTAGGTGCAGGCGAGGTGCCCCGCGCCAAAGAGCGCCACTTTCCCCTCTCCTGCCAGGTAGCTGCGCACCCGGTCGCGCACTGCTGGGAAGTCCGCGGCGAACCCGGCGACCAGCTGCTCCCCGGCGGGCGGGGAGGGATTGGCGGCACCCTGGCCGGTCTCCGGTTGCGTCCCGGGTGTGGCGCCGGTCTTCAGCACGGCTACCAGCGAGTTCTCGAAGCCGTAGGGGTAGCAGAGGAACTGAAGCACCTGGAAGCCACAGCGCTCGCACAGGCGCCGGAAGGAATCGGGGGTGAAGTAAATCGGGTGCTCCTCCCAAAGCGTCGTGTAGTCGCGCCCGGCGAAGGCCCGGGAACAGTCGGGGACCTCGAGCACCAGGTACCCCTCCGGCGCGGTGAGGGTTTTCAGGGATGCCACGAAAGATGCAAGGTCGTGGGCGTGCTCCAGGATGTGCCGCACGATCAGCAGGTCGGCCCGGCCGTAGCGCTCGGCGATTGCCGCAGCCCGCTCCGGCGTGAGCCGGTCCTGGATGGTCTCCACCCCCGCGCCCGGCCTGTCGATGCCGAGGTCGCCTGCCGGGTCTATGCGCCAGCCGCCGCGCAGCCCGAGCCGCTCCAGCCGCGCCAGGGTCGTGTCGTCCTTGAAGCTGACGGCGCCGACCCGCGAGCCCTCTGTCATCCCCGGCAGGGCGGCCAGCAGTTCGGTCAACCCGTCCAGGTGCCCTTCCGGCTCGTTGTAGCTGATCCAGTCGAAGGGGGGCGCGAGCTGCGCCGCAGGGACCGGGTCGACCAGTTGCGCCAGGTCGCAGTCGGGGCAATAGCCCAGGACCAGCGGGTGGCGGAACTCCGCCTCCGCCGCGCCGTGAGAGAGGAAACGGTTGCAGATCGGCTGCGGCCCCAGGTTCAGCAGGGGGGTAAGGGTCGGCTTGCCGCAGAGCGCGCAGCGGTTCTTGGTCATGTCTCTTTCCTCTTGCCGGACGGCGTCCAGGGTCTGCCTCACTCCTGAGGCGAGCGGGGTGCCGCAAAAATCTGGGATCAGGGAGCGCAGCAGGTCGTCCCGGTAGCCGTGGTCCACCTGCGGCTTGGTCCGGGGACGCGAGTCATGCCGCACCCCGCCCGGGACCAGCTCGCCAAGGATCTGCAGGATCTCCCGGAAACTGGCGCTCGGACCCCAGGAAAGGTTCAACACCCCCTCGAAGCGTGTCTCGGCCAGCCGGCAGATCATCTCGACCAGATCGTCTATGTAGACGGTGGCGCGCAGTTCGCTGCCGTCCCCCCAAAGCGTGACGCTCTCGCCGCGGGCCGCGGCCCGGACAAAGCCGGAGGGGCCGTAGCCCCGGGTGGCGTCCCCGGCGCCGTACACGAGCGGCGGGCGGAGCACTAGTAGCGGCGTCCCCTGGCTGGCGGCCGCCTTGGCCAGTAGGCGCTCCGAGGCGTACTTCGCGATCCCGTAGAAGGAGGTCGGCGCGACCGGGGTGGCCTCGCAGATCTGGAGGTTCTCCTTTTCCTCGCCGTAGACCTCGGCGGAGCTCAGGTAGAGGATGCGCCGCACCGTATGCGCTTCCAGCACGCGGCAGAGGTTGCTCGCCATCAGGAGGTTTTTGGAGAAAAGTTCCAGGGAGTCGCCGTGCTGCTTCTTGATCCCCGAGCAGACGATGAGGGTGGTGTGCTGGTCCAGGAGCGTGGCGAGCCGCACCGCAGCCTTGGGGTTCGTCAGGTCGCACTGGACGCTGGAGAGCCCGACCACCTCGCGCGGCAGCCGCTCCCGAAGCCGCGCGCAGAGCGGGGCGCCGATGAAACCGCTGTGCCCCAGAACCACGAAGCGCGGTATGTCATCGCCGTATTCACCCATTACACGAACCCGAGGTGTTCCGGGTCGGCGCCCAGGTAGTCGAGCAGCATCAGATTCTTGCCGTTGGAGACGCAGTGGTGGTCGCAGACCTTCGAAGGGTCGATCCGGAAGAACTTCTCCTTGCCGTCCAGCCAGAGGTCCCGGAAGCGGGTCTCCGCGAGGGAGCCGATGACTCCGTCGGTCAGGTTGTAGGCCTTGTCCTGGCAGCTGTAGACCCTGAGGTCGGCCCCGATGACGGAGAGCACCTGGAGGTAGGGGCACCAGTCGTAGCTCTTGGTGAACTGGTCCGCGAGGCTGTGATAGGAGTCGAAGACCTCGAACCCGAGGCCGGAGAGTTCGGCGACGGCGCGTGCCGTCTGTTCTTTGACCCGGGAAGCGATGGGCTTGTGGTAGGCGTTGTTCTCCTTGCCGGAGTTGCTCACCACGCACCCGGAGATCTTCACGGAGTCCACGCCGATTTCCTGCATGCGCTGCACGAAATTGAATACGTGGCCGGCGTTACCCTGGTCCACGATCAGGGACACCCCGAGGTAGCAGGGGCCGCCCAGCTTCTTGAAGTTCTCCATGTTGGCGATGATCTTGGTGAACTCGCCGTCGGCGCAGCCCCGGTAGTTCCGGTAGCTGGCGTCGTCCCAGCCGTCCATGGAGACCCGAAGCCAAGTGGCGTGGCGGGCGAAGAGCTCGGCCACTTCCCCGGTCACCAGCGCGCCGTTGGTGAGCGAGGCGAACTTCACCGGGCTGTCGGCGAGCTTGCGCGCGGTCTCCAGCAGGTGCGGGTAGCAGAAGGGCTCGCCCCCGCCGCTAAAGGTGACTGCCTGCACCCCCATCTCGATGATGTCGTCGACGATCTCCAGCATCCGCTCGCGCGGGATGGCGTCCCGGACGTCCATGTCCTGGCCGAGCTGCAGCTGGCCGGCCCGATAGGCGCAGTAGGAGCAGCTGTGGTTGCAAGCGTTGGTCGGCTTGATCCGGATGTGCAGGGGGGGGAGGATCGCCTCCTCGCGCCGGGGCAGGGAATCGAGCTTCTCCTGGTAATGGAAGATCTTCTTGTCGGTGTACAGTAATCCCATGGGGTCCCTACTCGAAATAGATGAATTCGTAATCGCCCGTGTAGCCGAACTGCTCGAAGAGCCAGACCCACTCCGCCGGGGTGTGGAAGGCGGCGCAGGTGAGCGCCCAGCATTCCAGGTTGAAGAGCTCCGCGTCGTTTCGATACCCCTCGACGGTCAGGTAGCCCTGCTTGCCGACCCGCGCTATCTCCTGCAGCGCCGATTTCAGGTCGGGGAGTTCCAGGTTGTGCAGCGTGGTGAGGGAGAACACCAGGTCGAACTCCTTGTCCTGGTAGGGATAGAGGTCCTGGGCCCGCCCCAGGAAGAGCCGGTCCCGGATCTCCGCCTTGGCGTTTTGGATGGCGTAGGCCGAGATGTCGAAACCGGTGACCTGGACGCCCGGCAGGAGTTTTTTCAGCTCGTAGAGCAGGAACCCCTTGCCGCAGCCGACGTCCAGAATCCTGGATCCGTTCGTGAGCCCGTAGGCGTTTATCAGCTTCTGGGCCACGACCGCCCACCTGCCGTCATAGCGGTAGCCGCCGTAACCGTAGCGCCGGTCGCCGTCCCAGAAGTCGGCGCCGTAGCGCTTGGCCACCTGCATGCACGCGATCTTGTCGTCCTGCATGCGCCCCAGGTAGTCGCGTGACGTCGCCTGGTGCAGCGGGGTGATGAAATTCATGAGCTTGCCCATGCCACAACCTCCGAAAGGGTCAAAATGGTCAGAACGGTCGAACGGCCAGAACGCTCGGGAGAAGGCTCAGTACGCCGAGGCGACCGTCTCGGCGATTGCCGCGGCGGAGATGCCGAAGTGGCGCCGCATCCCCGCGTTGTCGCAGATCTCGTGGATGAAGCGCCGGGGAATGCCGAGGCGCACCAGCTTGCCGCCCCACCCGCCGGCGCTGAACTTCTCGGCGAGGATGGTCCCCAGGCCACCTTCCGCGTAATGCTCCTCGATGCTGAAGACGACTTCGATCCCCGCCAGGCGCTCGACCAGCGCCCGCTCGCACAGGGGCTGCAGCATCGGGACGCTCACCACCCGCGGGGTCATGCCGCGCTCGGCGAGTATTTGCTGGGCCGCGAGCACCTCCTCGGTGATGGAGCCGTGGCAAAGTAGCGCCACCCGCTCCCCGGCGCGCAGCTCCTGCGGCTCCTCGATGCGGAAGTCGCCGTGGCTGTGCAGGTCCGGCTCCCCGCGCTTGGCGAGCCGCACGTAGACGGGCTCCTTGGCGTCCAGTGCGTAGCGCGCCGCAAGCCGCGCCTCCACCGGGTCGATGGGGGAGATGACAGTCAGGTTGGGCATGGTCCGGGCGAGGGCGATGTCCTCGATGGAGTAATGGGTCATCCCCTGCGGCGAGTAGGTGAGCCCGCTTCCGATGCCCGCCAGGATCACCGGCAGGTCCTGGTAGCAGATGTCGTTACGCACCTGCTCGAAGCAGCGGTAGAGCACGAAGGGGATGATGTTGTAGACCATGACCTTGAACCCCGCTAGGGCGAGCCCCGCCGCGTGGCCGATCATGTTCTGCTCGGCCGCCCCCAGGTTCAGGAAACGTTCGGGATAGCGCACCTTGAAGTCGTCGAAGACCCCGAGCCCCGCGTCGCCGCTGATGACGTAGAGGTCGTCGCGGTTCTCCACTTCGCCTATGATGCCGTTTACAAATGCATTTCTCATGATAGTTCTTCCAGTGCCTGCGAGCGGTGTGCGTCGGTCACCATGTAGTAGTGCCAGATCAGTTGGTCTTCCATGAAGGATACGCCCTTTCCCTTGGTGGTTTTCGCGATGATGATCTTCGGCCTGCCGCCGGGGTCTGCTGCGAGCGCCGCCAGCAGCGCTCCGTGGTCGTGGCCGTCCACCTCCAGGGCGCACCAGCCGAAGGCCTGCCACTTCTCGCGGGCCGGCTCGAAGGCGCAAAGCTCGGTCGGCCTGCCGTACCCTTGCAGGTTGTTGTGGTCCATGATCGCGGTGAAGTTGTCCAGTCCGAGCGTCGGGGCGAACAGGGCGCCCTCCCAGATGGACCCCTCTTGGGACTCTCCGTCGCCGATGACGGCGTAGACCCGGCGGTCCGAACCCTTCAGCTTGAAGCCGTGGGCCATGCCGAGCCCCATGTTGAAGCCGTGCCCGAGCGAGCCCGCCGAGACCTCTATGCCGCGCTCCGGGGAGCGGTCCAGGTGGCCCGGGAGCGTGCCGCCGTTTTGGTAGTACCCCTCTATGGTAGCCTGGTCCAGGATGCCCCGGGCCGCCAGGGTGCTGTAAAGCGACATTGCCGCGTGCCCCTTGCTGAGGATGCAGATGTCGCGCTCCTCCCAAGGGTCGAGCCGCAGCACGCCGAAGTAAAGGGTGGCCAGGATGTCCGCGCAGGAGAGCGCCGAACCGACGTGGGGGCTCTGAGCCCTGTTCGCCATCTCCAGGATGGTGCGGCGGATGCCGCGGGCGGTCTCGGCCAGGTCCGTGAGGGCTGGCTCGGGGGAGTCCGGGGCCTGATCGAAGCTGGTATCTACGGAGAAAGCTTGTGACAGGTTCATGCGGCCTCCCTTTTGGCGGGGAGCATGACCTGCACCGCCTCCCCGATCGACTGCGCCGAGATGCCGTTCATGCAGTACTGGCCGCTCAGGCACTTCGATGAGCAGCAGGGCATGAACTCGCAGTCGGTCCCGGACTTGATCAGCTGGCAGCCGCTGTAGAAGAAGATTTCGTCCGGATCGGTGGGGCCGAAGAGGCCGATCATCTTCTTGTCGAACATGAAGCCGAGGTGGATGCCGAGGCTGTCGTTGGTGATCAACAGGCGGCAGGAGTTGACCCAGTCCATGTAGTCCTGGAGTTTCTTGGTCCCCTGCTGCCAGGAGACGCTGTAGCCCCGCAGCAGCAGGAAGCCTTCCAGTTCCTTCCAGGTGTCCATAGGGAGCGCCTTGAAGGGCCACTTGGAGCCGACCTCGTAGTTGAAGCCGACGTCGAAGGTCTCGACGGTCCTCGGCAGGTAGCCGATGGAATAGGGCTGCTCCCGCCAGGGGATGCCGAGCATCTCGATCAGCGCCTGCTGCCAGAACCCCCTGCTGTCGTGGTTCTTTTTCGATGCGATGTAGCTGATGAAGTCGAGACCCTTCTCGTAGGCGTGGTAGGTGCCAGTGTTGGAGTCGAATCGGAAGCCGTACTTGACCCAGGCGTCGATCATGTCGGCGAGGGCGCAGACGCCGGGGATCTTCTCCAGGTTGATCAGCACGTCGAACCTTTCCTTCATGAGCTGGAAGGGGACGAAGCTGTCCCATACCATGACCCGGTCGATCTGGCTGTTGCCGAGGATGAAAGGCTCGGCCTGTTCGGACACCAGCCAGGTGATTACCGAGTCGGGGTATTTTTCCTTCAGCGCCCAGAGGATCGGGGTGGTGCGCACCACGTCTCCGAGGCTGGGAGTCCTGCCGATCTCCGGGTCCAGTGTTTCCGAATAGCCAAGTTTGATGATGAGGATCTTGGTGGTCATGTGCTTCCCCTATATGAAGTTGACGTGTTCGACGCTTGGGTTGAGGATCTCGGCAAGGAATGCGTTGATGGCATGTGGCCGGCAGTTCGGCGGGCAGCCGGACACCTCCAGCTGCTGCTCCAGGTTCCGCTTGACCCGGCCCCGCTGGGCGCCCTGCCAGATCTCCCGGAAGGACTGCTGGTAGATCGACCCGTAGCCGAACTCCTCGCGCTCCCAGTAGGGGAGGCAGCTGCTGAGGACTCCGGCCGAGTTGAGCACCGTGATGAAGTTTGCCCCGTAGCAGTGGCGGTAGGAGCGCGTGCCTCTGCAGCCGGCAAAGGACTGGCGCCGGGCCAGCACCTTGAAGCGGTCGGTGCCGAGTCCTTCCAGCCGGGTGAGGATCTCCTCCAGCTGGTCGGCGGGAAGCGCTCCGCCACCCTGGTACCCCTGCTGCGAGCTCTGCTGCACGAACGGCTTGAAGACCAGGTAGTCGACCCCGGCCTCGCGCAGGGTCAGGGCCGCCTGGTACGCGCTCTCCAGGTTCTCCGGGATCAGCACGAACTGGGCGCCGATGGTGACGCCGAGCCCCTGGCTTCGCTTCAGGGAGACCGCCTGGCGTATGTTGGCGACGACCGTGTCGAAGACCTCAGGCGCGACCGAGTGGATTTGGGCGTAGTTCTCGCGGGTCCCGGCGTTGAAGCTGAAGCGCACGAAGGTGAGCGAGGGGAGGATGGCCTGCGCCAGCCCGGGCTTCAGCAACTGCCCGTTGGTGAAGAGTCCCGCGTCGATCCCGTTGGCGCGGGCCTCCGGGATGAGCAGGCTTATGTCGGGGTGCAGCAGCGGCTCACCTTCGCCGGCGAAAAGCATGCTCTTCAACCCGCAGTCGGCCAGCTCCTTCATGAGCGTCAGGGTGCGACCGGTTTCCAGCTTCCGGTTAGGGTACCCGATGAAGTCGTAGGCGCAGAAGATACAGCGGTGGTTGCAGCTTCCCACGGGGCTGATTTCCAGGTAGATGGGGAAGCAGTCGCCATCCTTCATGAGCTCGCCCAGGCGTTCCGGGTGGTAGGCCAGCTTGTGGCCGTCGAAGTTATAGTTTTTCATCGGACGTTACGTATCTCCACGCTGGTGTGGCCGAAAATCTGGAAGCGATTGGTCTTCACCTTGACGTCGCAGGGGTTGCAGTCGCCGTAATGCCCGCAGGCGCGAAACTCGTCAATGGTCTCGGCCCCGAAAGAGCTGTCCAGGATGTGGGCCACCGGGTTTCGGGAGTGGTACAGGTCCGAATGGCACTTGAAGACCTTTCCCGAGGGGTCGACCAGGACCTCCGTGGTCCGGCATTCGCAGTTGCGGAAGGCTTCCCCCGCGACGCACCCCTCGTACTTGAAGGTGCCGTGCATGGTCCCCGCGTGCTCCCCCAGGAACTCCTTGGTGCGGAAGTCCAGCCCCAAGGAAAGGCAGCGCTCCTGCACCTCCTTGATGTGCCGGTTGATGGAGGGTTCCGGGTGGTCTATGCCGTAGAGCCCGATGCGGAAGCCGGCATCCTGGAGCCGGACCGTCTTCTTGATCAGGGTGTTTATGTCGTTTTGGTCCGGATGGTAGCTGACCCGGATCGCCGCGTAGGGCGCCTCGCGGGTGAAGCGCTGCACCGGGACATTGGCGATGAAGGCGTCCACGTCGAACATCAGGTTGGTCATCAGGTCCATCTTGATTTCCGGCTTGACCTCGTTCACGAACCGGTAAAATTCCGGGTAAAGCGTCGGCTCGCCGCCTTGCAGCGTGAGCGGCAGGTCGGCCCTCAGCGCGAGGCGGTTGGCGGCGCTGATCCAGTCGTCCGCCGAAAGGTAGTCCCGGTTCGCCTGCTCCGACCGGGAAACGTTGTCGTGCAAGTTGATGCAGTAGCTGCACTTCAGGTTGCAGGCAAAGCTAAGAAAAAACGCCACGTAATTGTGATCGGGTCCCGGAGTTATTGGCGGCAGAGACATGTTCAAGAGTTCCTTTCCCGTACAAGTAGCAGGTGCTGTCTGGCTGGATCGGTCTGACCCGCAGTCGCGAACTCACAACGCGCTGCTTGCCAAACGCTATGCCATGCGTTGAAGGTGGTAAGCAGGAATAGAGGGATACGGAGTCTCTCTAAGTCCTTGTCTTTTTAGCATAACGCCACAATATGCAATTGGAATGCCACGCTCCTGATGTCATTGGCGCCAGATATTTGACAGTACGTACGAGCTTATGAGGAGATTTGAGGTCACGTTCTCATTTAAGTGGTGCGGATGGTGTCTCAATGAATGAGTGGGTGACAGTGACCTGTCTCATTGGCAAGGGTGGATGGGAACATCGATCTAGTGGCGACTGGCATAGGCTGCCGTCGCCCCCGGGCTGAAGCATGGGAAAGCGTGGGAGGTCCGATCTGCAGTGGTAAGGGGTAGGAAGAAAGTGGAGGGTCGGGTCAAATTGCCGTGTCCCCCCTGCGAAGTAGGGGGGAAGGCTCGCGGTAGCGAGACAGGGGGGTCTCTCTGCCGGCGGAAATACCCCCCTGCTTCACTACGTTCAGCTTCCCCCCTATTTCATAGGGGGGACAGAGCCACATCCTTGGGTAAGTCAGCCGGCGGGGTGCTGTTAGCTTAGCGGCAGTGGTGCAGGGGGGGCAGTCAAAAATCCGACACGGCTTGCCGGGTCTGCCTAGCGGCCCAGTTCCCGGGTCAGGGTGAGCTCTATAATCTGCAGGTAGGCATCGACGTCGAGGCCGTGCCGGTACCTGGTGTTGTCGATACCATGGCTGGTGATCTGGAAATACTTGTGCCGCAGATGATCGCAGGCGAGCAGGACGCAAGGATTGATGTAGACGGGCGCGAAGAGTTCCAGGACCAGGGACTCCTCGGGCATAAAGGTGCAGTGCGTCATCCCCGCGCCGTGGGGGCCGATGAGGGAGGTGGCGTTGCAAGTGTAGGCCAGTTGCTCGGCGAGGGGGAGATTTTCCAGGTGCAGCGTGATGAAGTCGAAGCGCTGCAGCAGCGCCAGCAACTCGGCTTCATTGACGACCTTCCTCATGTTCTGGGGATTGCCGTTCCGGGAGATATAAACCCGGTGCGCGCGGGTCTGGTCCGCGAACTCGGCGCGCAGGATCGACCTGATTCTCGACAGGGGCGCCAGATTGGCCGCGTCGCTACCGCGCCTCTTGTCGAGCAGACACATGCATTCCAGGTAGTAGTCGCCCCCATCGGCGCACCTGATCCGGTCCGGCCTGATGCCGAGTAGTTTCAGAGTGTCGGCGGCGAACGGGATGTCCGGGATCAGGTAGGTGCCGCTGAAGCCGCCTTCGTGAGCCGCAAGCGCCACCGGGAGCGCCTCGTAGCACCAGTGCCAGAAATTGGAGCTCCAGTCGCCGTAGAGCGGCAGGGTGACTCCGTCGATCCTGGCGAGGTCCTTGTTCTGGTGGTGCATGAGCCAGATCAGTAACTGGTCGTTTTTGAAGTTTGTGAACCTGCTGATGACCCTGTTTCCCTGGAGCGGAATGCCTTCCTCGCCTAGCAGGAAGACGTCGCGGAAGTATCTGGGGGAGTTGTCACTGCTGGTGCAGCCGTCTATGACCGTGTACATGTTAGAACCGCCTGGTGGAGAATGCCATTATAAGCATCCCGCGCTGGATGTTAAGCCATACCGGATGTTGGCAGACTGCGTATCGCAATTTCCGTGCCTGTGATGTTTGATTTAGTGCCGAACTCGGCCTGGTCTTGTGAAAGGAGGGAGCGCCAAAATTTTGAACGGAAACCTCCCTCCCCCAAAGGGGAGGGTTGGGGTGGGGGGACTTAGAACGGCGTCTGGGCGGCTCCGTCGAACTGGTCCGCCGTCGGGTCCATGGGCTTCCCGGTGCTCCCTTTCCCGGAGAACTTGAAGACCATATGCGACGGGTCGATGGTCGCGTTGGGAGTGTCGGCGTTCTGGCTCAGCATGAAGGTGACGGTCGCCTGCTGCTGGGTCGGATCGTAGCTGACGGAGGTCGGGTTCTGCGGTATGTAGGCCTCGGTCGGCAGGACCGGGAGCAGGTTGTTGTAATACCCGGCGGCACCGCCGGTCGCCTTGGTGATGGTCCAGTTGCTGGGGTCCTGCACGGAGGAGGCGTCCATGGCCGAGTCGAAGGAGAAGGTCAGGCTGAACTCCTTGGAGGTGCTAGGCTGCAGCAAGGAGGAGTCCAGCACATTGAGATTTGTGTTCATGCCGAGCGAGGCGGCAAAATTGTCGGTAAGTCCGCCGCCGGCGGCCACCATCTTGGGTTTCGCGATGATTGCCGAAAGGAGCGCACCCTGGGTGGCGTCAATCGCGGTGAGCTTGGTCACTTCCTCCTGTGCGTCGTTGCTGTCCCCGAGTGCATCGTAGGCGGTCCCCAGTTCCAGGTGTGCCGCCGCCATGTTGGGCTTCAGCTTGACCGCCTGGTTCAGCACCGTTACCGCCTGGGAGTACTTCCCCTCCTTGTTGTAGGTGGCGCCCAGGGCGTAGAGCGGGTTGGCGTCTGCGGGGGCCATCCGGATCACCTTCTTGAACTGGTTTTCCGCATCGCTGTAGCGCCCTTGCTGCTGATACATCTGCCCGAGGGTGTAGGGGGCGACCGTGTCGGTCGGGTTCAGCTTGATGGAGGCTTTGAACTCTTGTTCGGCGTGGGTGTAATCTTTGTTGCCCAGGTAGATGTTGGCGAGGCTCAGGTGCACCGTGTCCTGGGTCGGGTCCATGGCGAGGGAGTTTTTGAAAACCTTGATGGCGTCGGCGGTCTTCTTCTGGGCCAGGAGGCTGTTGCCGAGGTAATTATAGGACGAGGTGTTGGTCGGGTCGAGCGAGATGGCGCGCTGGAACTCGGAGGCGGCCTTCGTGTAGTTCTTGCTCTGATAGAAGGTAAGGCCGCTGCTGAGCGCGTTGTTGGCCAGGCTTGCCTGCTGGCTCGACTGCCCGGCGAGCGTGGTGTAGATGTCGTAGGCCGAGGCGGACGTGCTGGCTGCGCTGGAACTGGTGAATCCGTCGAGAACGGTAGCCATGAATCTCTCCAAGTGGTGCCGAAGGGAGGTGACAGCAGTCCCCTTTTCGGCGCGTCAGCGGGAAAACTTTAGTGAAAAACCTAAAAGACCCCCCTCCCCTGGCGGGGGAGGGTCGGGGTGAGGGGGAAGCAGCCATGGAGTTCCCGCGTCAGTCAAAAGCAAGAGCAAATCCCCCCTTCGCAAAAGGGGGATTTGCTCTATGGGGTCAGCCGTTCACGCAGTTGCGCAGGGTGGTTAGGCACTCGCGGGCGTCCCGGTTCCACGGCTCCAGCTGGGTCACCTTGGCGTAGAAGCTCCTCGCCTCCTCGGGCTGGTCCAGCAGGGTGCAGATCCGGCCCAGATTCATGAGGGTCTCGATGTTCTTCGGTTCCTTTTCCAGCAGCTTCAGATAGATGGCGACCGCCCCGTCGACGTCGTGTCCCTCGACGAAATAGAAGTCGGCCAGGTTCTTCTGGAAGGTGCTGTTCCCAGGGACCAGCGCCGCGGCCTTCTCGTAGTGGAAAAGTGCCTCGTCTTTGGCGCCGTTTTGGTAGCAGATGACCGCAAGGTCGTTGTGGGCCAGCGGGAAGTCGGGGTAGATTTCCAGTATCCCCTGCAGCTCGCTGGCGGCCGCCTCGAGGTTCCCCTGGGCCACCAGGGCCTGCGCCTTCTCGTAGAGTTCCTCCGCGGAATCCGCGTCATCGCAGGGGGCGGGCTCGGCGAGCCTTTGGCGCAGCTCGCTTACGCGCTGGCGCACCGTCTGGTTCCAGGGCTCGATCTCCAGCGCCCTCTGGTAGAAGGATTCCGCCTCGGCCGGCTGACCCACCGTCTCGCAGATGATGCCGAGGTTCAGCAGCGTTTCCGGGTCTCTGGGCGAGCTCTCCAGCAGCTTCAGGTAGATGCCGATCGCCTCGTCGACCTGCCCCTCGACGAAGCAGAGGTCGGCCAGGTTCTTGAGATAGGTGTTTTCCCCGGGGCAGAGCTGCACCGCCTTCCGGTAGTGGCTGAGTGCCGCCTCCATGTTGCCGAGCCGGTAGCTGTAGGCTGCCAGGTCGTTGTGGGCTTGGGCGTGCTCCGGGTAGCGCTCCAGGTGGCTTGCCAGCGCGTCAGCCGCCTGGCTGTCCGAGCCTCCGCTCACTTGGGCCTGAATCTGTGCGTAGGCCTCGCCGGCGCTGGGCGCGGGCCGGGGCGCTGGCGCGGGTGCGGGGGACGGAGCCGGAGCCGAAGCCGGTTTGGCGAACTGCAAGGGCGGCGCTGCCGCCGGCTTGGGGGCAGGCTCGCTGAACTGCAGTGCTGGCGCGGTCGCAGCCGCAGCCGCAGACTGCTGGCGGGCTTCAGCCTGGTAGTTCTGCTTCAGGAAGGCGAGCTCACGCTCCGAGGCGTCCTGGTTCAGCGGGTCGCCGGCTGCGACCAGCTTCAGCCCGATGAACTCCTCGAGATGCAGCATGCGGAAGTGTCCCGCCACCCTGAGCAGGAAGTCGCGCATCCCCTGGCTTTCGTACCTCTCATCGAACCCGCCGACGCTGTCGTTCAGCTCCCGGCGCCACATGAGGTGCGGGGCGATCAGGGAGAGCTGGGAGAGCTGCTGGAAGGTGTAGTCCGGCCAGATCATCTTGCCGTAGCTGGTGTGGTTGGCGAAGCTCTCATGGGGGATCGCGGTGAAGCAGGTGTCGCCGTAGGCAAGCATCGCGTCGGGCGCGGCGTCGAGAGCGCTCGCCAGCAGCTGGTAGGCGTCGTCCTTTAACCGCTCCGTCGCCTCGATGACCGTAAGGTATTTCCCGGAGGCGATCCTGAGCGCCAGGTTGAGCCCGGTGCAGACCCCTTTGGAGGCCGCGGTCCGCACCGAGATCAGGTTCTGGTAGCGCCGCTGCAGGTCGGCGATGACGGACCATTCGGACTGCTCCGAACCCTGGTCCACGACGATGACCTCCATCCTGTCGGCCACACTCTGCTCCATGAGCCCGCACAGGCATTCCCTGATGTATGATTCCTTGTTGCGGGTGATCAGTACGGCAGTTATCAGCGGCTTCTGCTCGACTTCGGTGATCGCTGCGCCGGTGGGGCGGCTTACAAGCTGGCTCATGGACTGTCTCCGTTTCAGTGGGTCTATTGGTATTTTCCAGTGGGTCTGTGGTTCCCGTGATCCCCTGGCGTCCGGCCGTATTGCTTGGCAGGCGGCGGGGGCGCTAGGACAGGCGGGGAGAAGCAACTGTTGTGCCACCTTTTGCCTGGAGGAGGGCGGAGACCGGGGGACGCGCGGGCCGGAAAGGGGGATGGGGAGGCAAACGATGCCATAGCAGTGCGAATTTTCAGCCGTACGAGGCTGCTTCCCGGTGGGAAAAGCCGGGCCGGCGGGAGCTGTCAACATTTTGAAAACAGTGGCGGGCGCACATCGGTCAAATATCCGACGCGGCAACCAGCAACGGATATTTAACCGCCGACCAGGATCAGTACCACCCCGGAGAGCATGATGGCGGTCGCCAGCAGACCCCCGCGCTCCTGGAACAGGTAGCGGCCGTACAGCACGCCGAAGAGCAGGCTGGTCCGCTTCACCGCGATCATGTAGGCGACGTTGGTCAGGTTTATCGCGTAGACGTGGGCCACGATCTGCAGGGCGTAACAGAGCGCGGGGAGCGCGGAGGCCCTGACGGTGCCGTTACGCGCCATGGAGCGCAGTTCCCCCCTTCCCTTGTAAAGAGCCACCGGAGTGAGGATGAGGACCAGCAGCGGGATGTAGAAGGCCGCGAAGAAAAGCGGCGAGGAGACCGCGATGGCGCGCTTGCCGAGGGTGGAGGTGACGCTGTAGATAACCGCGACACAAAGCATGCAGAGGGAACCCCGCTCGCTCACCAGCGCACGGAAGGGAGCCAGAATCCCGTGGTCGCCGGGATTGGACTTGAGCAGGTAGCCCCCGCCCGCTATCAGCAGGATGCCGGCCGCGCCGCAGGGCGAGATTCTTTCCCCCAGCATGAGAAACGGCACGACCAGCAGGAGCAGCGCCGTCACCGACAGCAGGGGGAGGGTGAGGTTGAGCGGCGAGAGCTTGAGAGCCTTGGTGTAAAGGACCAGCGCCAGCGCCTCGAGCGGCAAGGCTCCCAGGGCGCAGTAATAGAATTCCGGGGAAAGCCTGGGGATGGCGATGAAGGGAAGCGGCAGCAGGAAAATCGGCAGCGCCGGCAGCAGCCTGAGCCAGGTGACCAGGTACTCGTTATGCCCGGCCAGCGCCTTTTTGGTGAGGGCGTCGCTGGTGGCGAGGCAGAAGGCGGAGAGCAGGGTGAGCGGAAGCCAAAGTGGTATCATGAGTGAAGCATAGCGCTTTTCCAAGGTAAAATCAGCAACCGGAGGGCGCGATTGTTGAGCGGCGCCATTGGTCGGGCGGGCCACACCTGGAAAAAGGAAACAAAGGGGTTGACTGCATTATAGAATGTTTTAATGTTATATGGGAGTTTCCTTGGCGTCAAGGCGGTTGCATATGTCAGAGAGAATGTTGATCCCTTCCATTGAGGCGAGGCTGCAAGGGCTCATCGAGGTGAGCCGGCGCAACCTGCAGGAGCACGGTGTTGCCAACGCCGAGCTGCTCAGGCCCACCGTCACCTTGACCCGCGAGTTCGGCTGCGAGGGGTATGCGGTCGCCGAAAAATTGCAGGCGCTCCTGGAAAAAAGAAGCGGGGTCCCGTGGGTGGTCATGGACCGGGCCCTTTTGGAAGCGGTGGCGGCGGATCAGCATCTCAGCGCCCAGGTCCTGGATAATCTCGGTGCCCGCAACAGGTTTCTGGACGACATGTTCTCAACCTTCTCCTCGAACTGGAAAAGCGAGAAGGATTATTACCGGCTGCTGAGCCGCCAGATCATCGCGCTGGCGCAGGGCGGCCACGTGATCCTGGTGGGCCGCGGCGCCTCGATTCTGACCCAGCAGATGGGCAACTGCTACCATTTCAGAATCGTCGCACCGCTGAGTTTCAAGGTGAATTCCATCGTGGCCCGCACCAACCTGGCCCGAGACGCGGCACAGGATTTGATCCATAGCAGGCAGCGACAAAGGGACGCCTTTTTGAAGGATTTTCTGGGGCGCGACATCGCCGACCCGACGCTCTACCATTTGCTCTTTAACAATGCCAGGTGCTCAAGCGGGCGCATTGCGGAGCTGATTGCCGCAGTCGTTCTGCCCGACGGGGCAGCCTGACCCGCAGGAACCCGGGCGCCCCGCGCGCCGAGACACGGACCTTGACAGGATCCGGAGGTGACCCATGAAAAGGCATGAGACTGCACTGGGAGTTCAGGAGGGCGTAACCAACCTGTGTCTCATCGCCAGGTCGTTGGCGGAGGCGGCGGACGAGGCGGTGAGCGAGGGGATCGGGGCAGAGCGGGATGCTGCGGTCCGGGTCATCGTGCACCGGCTGGCGCGCCTTTGCCGGGTGGACGAGATCTCCTACGGCTATGATGCCGTGACGCTGGCGGACACCTACTGCACCCTCATGAATGAGTGCAAGACAAGGGCTCAGGAGCGGGATGCCGGCGGGGGGCTGCTGCCCAAAAAAGACCGGCATCCCGACGCGGTACAGGGTAAGCTCCCGCATCCGGACCGGCGCAGCACGCGGTAAAGAATCTATAACCTCAAACCTGTTCTTTGGGAGGTGGGATATGAAACGGCATGAGGACGCACTGGGGATTCAGGAAGGCGCCTGCAACCTGAGAGCCATAGCGAAGTCGCTGGTGGGCGCGGCGGACGAGGCCGTGGGCGAGGGGGTCGGGGCGGAACAGGATGCTGCGGTCCGGATGATCGTGCACCGGCTTGCCCGGCTCTGCAGGGTGGATCTGATCTCCTACGGCTACGATACCGAGAGCCTGGCGGACACCTTCGGCATTCTCATGAAGGAGTGCAAGACGAGGGCGCAGGAAGGGGGCAAGAGCCCGGCGCCGGCGGGGATCGAGAGCGCCGTCGTCATGTTGCAGGCGGCCGGCCTGGTTGACTCGTCGGAGAGCATCGAAGGGTGACCAGGGCGAGTTCGGGACTTATGTTGATCCGTAGCGGAATGCTGCTTTCCCCAAGCCCGCCGCTCACGATGAGCGTGGTAGCGCCGCTGGTATAGAGACCGTAGTCCCAGGGGGGAAGCAGTCCCATGCCGGGCACGAACAGGGCGCCGAGCAGCGGGAGACGGATCTGGCCCCCGTGGGTGTGGCCCGATAGCATGAGGTCCAGCCCGTATTGCACCGCCTGCGGGTAGATCTGCGGCGAATGGGAAAGCAGCAGCCGCGGCGAGCGGCTATCGGCGTCGGCCAGTGCACGGTCCAGGCGATTCCTTCCGGTAACCGGGTCATCGACGCCGACGATCCAGATACGGTCCTTCCCCCTCCCAAGCGGAACCGCGCAGTTGGAGAGCACCTGCACGCCCGCTTCCCGCAACCGGTCGTTGAAGTGAGCTCCAAGCCCCAAACGCCAGTCATGGTTGCCGGAAACCGCAAAGAGAGGCACTTCCGAGATCGCCCGGAGCCCGGCTATCAGGTCCAGGGCGGGGGTGAGCCGGGGCCGATTGCCGACGACAAGGTCGCCAGTAAGGGCCACCATGTCAAAGTTCTCCTTGCTTACCAGGTCGACCAGATCCTTCCCGGCGCTGCCGAATTCCTTGTCGTGCAGATCACTTAGATGCAGGACCGTGAACCCTTCGAAGGCCGGCGGCAGGGCGCGTATCGCGACCTGATAGCGGCGCAGCGCCAGGGAAAACTTTTCCATATAAAGAAACGGGAAGAGTGAAACTCCTCCCATAAGAAACACGCGTCGCGTCATGGCGCACATACTGTTAATTCCTCCTAACGTTGGTAATTATAACAAACCGCCCGCGCCGGCGCTAGACTCCAGCCCGTCCTCCGGATTGCGGCTACCTGCAATGCGCTGGGGGCAAGTCGGAAGGCCCGCAAGGGCAAGGACCGACAAGTTGCCACAAGATTGACACCAGCCAGGGAACGGTTTTGACTTCCTGCCGGCGGGAAGCTATGATGGTCCGGCGAAAAGGGAGGGGGGCATGGCAGATTTTGCGGTGAGCGTGGAGAAAAACCGCTGGCTCAAGGCGAAGATGGAATCGCTCGGCGTGACTGAGGGGGATTTGGAGGAGCGTTTCGTCCATGCCTCAGGACGCGGGGGGCAGCACGTGAACAAGAGCTCCTCCTGCGTGTACCTGAAGCACATCCCGACCGGGACCGAGGTGAAATGTATGGAGGCCCGCAGTCAGTCCCTGAACCGGTTCCTGGCCAGGCGCTATCTGCTGGAAAAGGTGGAGGCTCTGGCTGGCGGAGTCACCGCGAAGGATGTGGAGGCAGAAAAGCTCAAAAGGCAGAAGGCCCGGCGCAAGAGGCGTAGCGGCGCGAAGTACGCCAGCCCGTCGTTGCCAGATGGCGAGCAGGACGTAGTGGGAGAAAGCCCGGTCGACTGATTTTCGAGTTCCGGATGCCGGAGCTGCACGGTTGGCAAGAAAATTGCTGTCTGTGGTAACGGCGGTATCGCGGGCGTTTCCGCAACGACGACGTTTCTATGACGGGTCAGGCGGGACGCCTCGGGTGTGCCGGCATAAAAAAAGTTGACAAGGCTCTATTCTGAAGGGTATAAATACATCATATCCTCAATAAGACCTAAGCAAATACCCCTATAGTTTCTCATACCGAACCCGTACCGACACCTCAAGGTTACTAAACTTCACTGAGATCACTTACACATTAGGCAGTCCGCGCATGCATTCCGTGCCCAAATCCGTGAAAGATACACTCGTTACTCGCATCCAGGCATCGCCGATACGATGTACATTTGCGCCATATCAGGAGAACAGATGAACCTACAGGAACTGAAAGAGAAAAAAATCAACGATCTGACGGCGATCGCCAAGGGGCTCAACATCGAGGGGGCTTCGAGTCTGCGTAAGCAGGACATGATCTTTGCCATCCTCAACGCTCAGACAGAGAAAAACGGCATGATCTTCGGCGAAGGGGTGTTGGAGACGCTGCCGGACGGTTTCGGCTTCTTGAGGGCTCCGGACTACAACTATCTTCCGGGTCCCGACGACATCTACGTATCTCCTTCCCAGATCCGCCGTTTCAACCTGCACACCGGTGACACGGTCGCCGGCCAGATCAGGCCGCCCAAGGAAGGGGAGCGCTACTTCGCCCTGTTGAAGGTGGAGACGGTGAACCACGAGTCGCCCGAGGTGGCCCGCGACAAGATCCTCTTCGACAACCTGACTCCCCTGTATCCCGAGGAAAAGCTGAAGCTGGAGACGACCCACGACAACATGTCGACCCGGGTGATGGAACTGATAGCCCCGATCGGCAAGGGGCAGAGGGGACTCATCGTGGCGCCGCCCAGGACCGGCAAGACCATGCTGATCCAGAACATCGCCAACTCCATCGCAGAGAATCATCCGGAAGTCTTCCTGATCGTCCTTTTGATCGACGAGCGCCCGGAAGAGGTGACCGACATGCAGCGCTCCGTGCGGGGCGAGGTGATCTCCTCCACCTTCGACGAGCCGGCCTCGCGCCACATCCAGGTTGCCGAGATGGTCATCGAGAAGGCCAAGCGCCTCGTGGAGCACAAGCGCGACGTCGTCATCCTGCTCGACTCCATCACGCGCCTGGCGCGCGCCTACAACACGGTCATCCCCCCCTCCGGCAAGATCCTCTCCGGCGGCGTCGACTCCAACGCGCTGCACAAGCCCAAGCGCTTCTTCGGGGCGGCCCGCAACATCGAGGAGGGCGGCTCGCTCACCATCATCGCCACCGCGCTGGTCGACACCGGCTCCAAGATGGACGAGGTGATCTTCGAGGAGTTCAAGGGAACCGGCAACATGGAGCTCCACCTGGACCGCAAGCTGGTCGAGAAGAGAACCTTCCCCGCCATCGACATCAACAAGTCGGGCACCAGGAAGGAGGAGCTGCTGATCGAGAAGGCCGCCCTGAACCGGATCTGGATCCTCAGGAAGGTGCTGCACCCCATGAACGTGGTGGACTCCATGGAGTTCCTGATCTCCAAGCTCGCCAGCACCAAGAGCAACCAGGCGTTCCTCGATTCCATGAGCAAGTGAAAAAAGAGTTGAAAGTTTCTGCCGGAAGTGTTATTTGTTACAACTTTCCGGCACAATAATTATAATAGGTAACGGGGCGCGCCCCGCGAGGAGGAAGATATGAAAGAAGGAATCCATCCCAAGTACGAAGAAATCACGGTGAAGTGCCTCTGCGGCAACACGTTCCAGAGCCGTTCCACCAAATCCGAAATCTCCACCGAAATCTGTTCGCAGTGCCACCCGTTCTACACCGGCAAGCAGAAGCTGATCGACACCGCCGGCCGCGTTGAGCGTTTCCGCAAGAGATACAACATTGCGGCAGCGCCCGTCGTAGAATAGAGGCTCTCGCATTTGCGGATCCGTTGAAGGGGATTTTGTCTATGGCGAAATCCCCTTATTTCGTTTTCTGTAGAGATGCTTCGCCGGTCCGTTTCCCTTAGGGACGCCTGGCATGCTTCTCAATGTTGAGCCCTGAAGGATCTTCATGAAGGTTGCGCTGCTTCAACACACCCCCGAACCCGAGCAGACCGTCGCGTTGGCCGCGCGGCTCTGCTATTCGCAGATCGACATAAAGGCGCTCCAAGAGAAAATCTCCGGCGCCGACGTCAACAAATTCCTCGACAAGATTATGTCGCTCGGACACCAGTCCGTGCTGGAACACGCCTCATTCAGCTTCGGCGTCGAGGGGATTTCCCGCGTGACCAGCCACCAACTGGTCCGGCACCGTGTCGCCTCCTACTCCCAGCAGTCCCAGCGTTACGTCTCCCACCAGGAGCGCTTCGCGGTCGTGACCCCTCCCTCCATCGCCGCCAACCCGGAGTTCGCCGCGCTCTTCGAGGCCCAGATCGCCGCGCTGCATGCCGGCTACGCCTCGCTGGTCGAGGCCGGGGTCCTGCCCGAGGACGCCCGCTACCTGCTTCCCAACGCCACCGAGACCAAGATCCTGATCACCATGAACGCCCGCGAGCTGCTGCATTTCTTCGCGGTCCGCTGCTGCGAGCGCGCCCAGTGGGAGATCCGGGCCATGGCGGTGGAGATGCTCCGCTTGGTCCGGCCGGTGGCGCCCACGATATTCAAGAACGCCGGTCCCGGCTGCCTGTCAGGACCCTGCCCCGAGGGGGCCATGTGCTGCGGCAAGATGGCTGAGGTGAGGAAGTCTTTCCAGGGGTTGTAGCGCCCTGGGGATGTAGCGGCATTTCCGGCCGCTCGACAATCAGTTTCCTTCCCTCCTGCAGCCCTTCCCGTGCTGATCTAAACATGTCGGCACGCAATCACGAGGTAACAATGTCAAAGATCAACATAGGCGGACAGGCTGTTCTCGAAGGGGTGATGATGCGCGCGCCGCGCTCGCTGGCCATCGCCGTACGGCGTCCGGACGGCGAGATCTCCGTGAAGAGCGAGATGGTCATCCCGCTCTCCGAGCGGTTCCCGATCGTGAAGCTCCCGATTGTCAGGGGTGCTGTGGCGCTCTTCTCCTCCCTGATCATCGGCATCCAGGCGCTCAACTTTTCCGCCAACGAGGCGATCGTCGAGGGTGATGGCGAGGAGAAGGAAGAGCTTTCCCCTTGGGCCATGGGAGGCACCATGGCCTTCGCCTTCGGCTTCGGAATCCTGCTTTTCTTCATCATGCCGCTCTACCTGACCAAGCTGCTGGTCCCGGTCATCGGCGGTTCCAACATCATCTTCAATCTGGTGGACGGCGCGATCCGCGTGGCGGTCTTTTTGCTCTACATCATCGGGATCTCGCGTATGCCGGACATCCAGCGGGTGTTCCAGTACCATGGGGCCGAGCACAAGTCGATCTTCACCTTCGAGGCCGGCGAGGAGTTGATCGTCGAGAACGTCCGCAAGTACAGTTGCCTGCACCCGCGCTGCGGCACGAGCTTCCTGCTGATCGTCATGCTGGTGAGTATCCTGATTTTCTCGCTGATCCCGAAACTCTGGCCCTTCTACCTGAAAGGTGGGGCGAGGATCATCCTGTTACCGGTCATTGCCGGGGTTTCCTATGAGATCCTGAAGTGGACCGCGAAGCACGACAGCCACGCGCTGGTGAAGCTGGTGATCTCTCCGGGGCTCGCCCTGCAGCGCCTGACCACGAGGGAGCCGGATGACCGCCAGATCGAAGTCGCGATCCGCTCCATGAAGGTGGCGCTGGAGCTCAACGACGGTTTCAAGGACGACCGCCTGGTGGTTTAGGGGCAAAGGCGTTGAGTCGTTAAGTGGTCGAGTCGTCGAGTCGTTTAAGGCTTCCAGTCGTTGAGGTCCTTGAAGTCCTTGGTGTCCCTTGAGTCCTTTATAGCTCATTGGGGTTGAAATTCTGTTTTGAGGTTTATATATGTTTGAAAAGATAGCGGAACTGGAAAGACGTTTTGAAGAACTGGAGTCACTGCTTTCCGATCCCGAGATACTGGCAAACCAGAACGAGTTCAGGCGGCTCTCCAAGGAGCATTCCGGCCTGGCCGCGCTGGTTGCGGCCTTTCGCGAATACAAGAAGATACTGGCGGACATGGAAGACAATCGCGAACTCCTGAAGGAGCCTGATCAGGAGATGCGTGAGATGGCCCAGGCCGAACTGCTCTCCCTCGAGGAGCGCCGCAGCACCCTGGAGAGCGAGATCAAGCTCCTGCTGCTCCCCAAGGACCCCAACGACGACAAGAGCGTCGTGCTGGAGATACGGGCCGGCACCGGCGGGGACGAGTCCGCGCTCTTCGCTGGAGACCTGTTCCGCATGTATTCGCGTTTCGCCGAATTGAACCGCTGGCGCGTCGAGGTGATCTCGGCCTCCGAGTCCGAGAAGGGGGGCTACAAGGAGGTCGTGGCATTGGTCGAGGGTGGCGGCGTATTCGCGCGCCTCAAGTACGAGTCGGGGACCCATCGGGTGCAGCGCGTCCCGGAGACCGAGGCGCAGGGGCGCATCCACACCAGCGCCTGCACCGTCGCGGTGCTTCCGGAAGCCGAAGACGTCGACATCGACATCAACCCGACCGACCTCAAGATCGACGTGTACCGCTCCTCGGGCGCGGGCGGGCAGCACGTCAATACGACCGACTCCGCGGTGCGCATCACCCATCTGCCTACCGGCACCGTAGTCGCCTGCCAGGAAGAGCGCAGCCAGATTAAGAACCGCGCCAAGGCGATGAAGGTGTTGAAGTCGCGCATCCTCGACACCATGGTGACGGAGGCGAACGCCAAGATGGCGGCCGATCGCAAGAGCCAGGTCGGTAGCGGCGACAGGAGCGAGCGGATCCGGACCTACAACTATCCCCAGGGTAGGATGACCGATCACCGAATCGGGCTCACCCTGTACCGTCTCGACGCCATCATGGCCGGTGACATCGCCGAGATCGCCGACGCCCTGCGCGCCCATTACCAGATGGAGGCGCTGCAGGCGCAAAGCGAAGGTTAAGTTGCTGATCCCCACTATGAAATAGGGGGGAAGCTGAACGTAGTGAAGCAGGGGGGTATTTGGGCAGGGAGGAGGACCCCCCTGTCTCGCTCCGCGAGCCTTCCCCCCTACTGCGCAGGGGGGATACAGCAACGCTGCCAGGAAAGTCAGCCAGCAGGTATGTCAACTCATCGCTTACTTAAGAGAATCCCTATGACGACGCAGCAGGAAAAATGGGACGTCCTCAAGATACTCAACTGGACCAAGGGGTATCTGGCCGATAAGGGCGTGGAGAACCCCCGGCTCGAGGCCGAGTGGATGCTCTGCGAGGCGCTCTCCCTGGACCGCGTCGGTCTTTACCTCAATTTCGACAAACCGCTTTCCGAGCCCGAACTCGCCGCCTACCGCGGCATGGTGGCGCGGCGCGGCCGGCGCGAGCCGCTGCAGTACATCCTCGGCAGTCAGGAGTTCATGGGACTCGACTTCCTGGTATCTTCCGCCGTCCTGATCCCGCGCCACGATACCGAGGTGCTGGTCTCCGAGGGAATTAAAAGGGGTGCAGCCGCGCGCAGCATCCTGGACATCGGCACCGGCAGCGGCTGTGTGGCGGTGGCACTCGCGAAGGCCCTTCCCGAGGCAGAGGTCAGCTCCGTCGACGTTTCCGGCGAGGCGCTCGCCGTCGCACGGGGCAATGCCGAGAAGAACGACGCCTCCGTGCAGTTTTTTCAGGGGTCGCTCCTGGAACCCTTTGCCGGACGGCGCTTCGACATGATACTCTCCAACCCGCCCTACATTCCGGCGGCCGACCTTGCCACGCTGCAGCAGGAGGTGCGCGGGTTCGAGCCTCTGAACGCCCTGGATGGCGGTGCCGACGGTCTCGACTTTTACCGTGCCATCGTGGCCGGCTCCCCCGAGCACCTGAACTCCGGCGGCTGGCTGCTCTTCGAAGTCGGCGCGGGACAGGCGCCCGAAGTACTCGAAATGCTTAAGAACGGCGGGTTATCATCCGACTGCTTCACCGCTTTGGATCCGGCAGGGATCGAGCGGGTCGTGGGCGGCAGGCTGGCCTGATAGCTAAGTAACAGGAACGTAAGAATAGCAAATCCCTGCCTCCTCACGGGGCGGGGCAACGAAGAAAACTTACACAGACAGAGGTACGCGTGGAAAAACTGATCATTAAAGGCGGCAACAAGCTCTCCGGCGAGGTGACCGTGAGCGGTTCCAAAAATGCCGCTCTCCCCATATTCATCTCCACCATCCTGGCGCCCGGCTGCCACGAGATCAGCAACGTCCCCTTTCTGCGCGACATCAACACCACCATCAAGGTGCTGGAGCAACTGGGTGCCAGCGTCGAGGGAAGAGGAAACGTCGTCAAGATCGACACGACGAATCTGAACAGCTTCGAGGCGACCTACGACCTGGTGCGCACCATGCGCGCCTCCGTCCTTGTGCTCGGGCCGCTGCTGGCACGCTTTGGCCAGGCCCGCGTGTCGCTTCCCGGCGGCTGCGCCATCGGTGCCCGCCCGATCAACCTGCACCTGAAGGGACTTGCCGCACTGGGCGCCGAGATCACTCTCGAGCACGGTTACGTCGAGGCCAAAGCCAAGCGGCTCAAAGGGGCGCGCATCCATTTCGACGTCTCCACCGTGGGCGGGACCGAACAGCTCCTGATGGCTGCGGCAACGGCCAAGGGTGAGACCATCCTGGAGAACGCGGCGCGCGAGCCCGAGATCGTTGACCTTGCCGAGATCCTCACCAAGATGGGTGCTCAGATCGAGGGCGCTGGCACCGACACCATCCGCATCACCGGCGTGGAGGGACTGGTCCCGGCGCAGCACTCCGTCATGCCGGACCGGATCGAGGCGGGGACCTTCATGGTAGCGGCTGCCATCACCGGCGGCGACATCAAGATCTGCAACATGCGCCTGGACCACCTGGACGCCCTGGCGTTCAAACTCCAGGATGCGGGGGTCGAGATCACCAATAAGGACAACGTGGTGCGGGTGAAGGGCCCCAAGAAGATCAAGAGCGTCAACATCAAGACCAGGCCCTACCCGGGTTTCCCGACCGACATGCAGGCCCAGTTCATGGCGCTCATGTGCATCGCCGAAGGGGCGAGCGTCATTTCGGAGAACATCTTCGAGAACCGCTTCATGCACGTCTCCGAGCTGCTCCGTTTCGGCGCCGACATCACCGTCGAGGGTAACAGTGCCACGGTCAAGGGGATCAAGAAGCTTTCCGGCGCGCCCGTCATGGCGACCGACCTGCGCGCCTCCGCCTCCCTGATCCTAGCGGCCCTGGCGGCAGACAACACCAGCGAGATCTCCCGCATCTACCACCTGGACCGGGGCTACGATTCCATTGAGAAGAAGCTCGCGGCCCTGGGCGCCGACATCGTCCGGGTGCAGGATAACAACCAGTAATCTTCAGGACTATTGGCAATTTAAAAGTCTTGGTGTCACTGTTGTCCTGGTAGTCGTTGAAGTCCTTGAAGTCCTTGAAGTCCTAGTAGTCCTTGTAGCCGTTGAAGTCCAAGCAGCCCTGGTAGAATGCCAAGTAAAAGAGGTTTTATGACTGATTACATCACTATTGCAATTCCCAAGGGGCGGATCCTGCAGGATTCCGTGGCGCTTTTCAAGAAGATCGGCATAGACTGCGAGGAACTGCTCTCCGATACCAGGAAGCTTGTCTTCGAAAACGAGGCCCAGAAGATGCGCTACATGATCGTCAGGGCTACCGACGTGCCGACCTACGTGGAGTACGGCTGCGCCGACCTCGGCATCGTCGGCAAAGACACCTTGATGGAGCAGGAGAAAGACCTTTACGAGCCGCTCGACCTCAAGTTCGGCTACTGCCGCCTGATGGTCGCCGAGCCGGTCGAGCTCTCCAGCAAGGATGACCCGTCCGTCTGGAACAACATCAGGATCGCCACCAAGTATCCCAACGTCACGGAGAAGTATTTCGCGGCGAAAGGGGTGCAGGTCGAACTGATCAAGCTGTACGGTTCCATCGAGCTGGCCCCGATCGTAGGGCTCTCCGAGAGGATCGTCGACCTGGTTTCCACCGGCGAAACCCTGAAGCAAAACGGGCTAGTTGAGGTGGAGACCATCGCCGAGATAACCTGCCGCCTGATCGTCAACCGGGCCAGTCTCAAGACCAAGCACGAGCGGATCTCGGAGATCATCAAGGGGCTGGAACAGCATATCTAAATGGGGGGCCTTCGATGGAAAAGGTACTGGCTGATGCCTTCTTGAACTTCTATCAGAAGATGCTCAAACCCGAGTTCGATGTCCTGAAGGGCAAACAGTCCGATCACGACGAGCGTTTCTCCGAAGTGTTGGGCCATCTGGACTCCATGTACAACCGGCTGGGCATCCTGGAAAACGGCTACCTGGAGATAAATAGTCGGCTGAAACTGATCGAGGATGCCATCGAATCTGGTAGTACCAAACGCTCCGACATAGAAAGCAGCGTGAAAGACATCAAAGAGCAGCTGACTGAGTTCCAAAGCAGGCTAAAGTCAGTTGAGCAGCAGTTGAGTGCGTGAGCCGGTCCTTTTTCTGACCTGAAACTATCACCAAAGCCAGTGTACGAGGTTTAAAATGCAATTCCTGGACATTAGGGAGGCAGGTTTCGAGGCGAAGTTTTCCGCCCTTGTGGAGCGCGGCGAGGAGTCGGGCCGCGAGGTGGAGGACGTGGTGCGCGGGATCATCGCCCAGGTGCGCAGCCGCGGGGATGAGGCGCTGCTGGAGTACACCGCGCGTTTCGACCGGCTGGAGTGCGAGGCGGGCGCCCTCGAGGTGACGCAGGCTGAATTCGACAAGGCCTTTGCTTCCGTCGACGAGAGGGACCTGGCGGCCCTGCGGCACGCGGTTGAGCGGGTGACGCGTTTCCACGAAAAACAGAAGCAGCAGAGCTGGCTCTCCACGGAGGAGCCCGACATCATGCTGGGTCAGAAGGTGACCCCGCTTGCCAGGGTCGGCATCTATGTCCCCGGTGGCAAGGCCTGCTACCCGTCCAGCGTCATCATGAACGCGGTTCCCGCCAAGGTCGCGGGCGTCGGCGAAATCATCATGGTGGCGCCCGCACCGGGTGGGGAGACCAATCCGCACGTGCTGGTGGCGGCGAAACTCGCCGGTGTGGACCGCATGTTCAAGATTGGCGGAGCCCAGGCGGTCGCAGCCCTGGCCTACGGCACCAAGACCATCCCGAGGGTGGACAAGATCACCGGCCCGGGCAACATCTACGTAGCAACCGCCAAGAAGCTGGTCTTTGGCCAGGTTGGCATCGACATGATCGCGGGACCCAGCGAAATCCTGGTGCTCAACGACGGCAGCGGCAACCCGGCCCACATCGCGGCCGACCTGCTGAGCCAGGCGGAGCACGACGAGCTCGCCTCCGCGGTGCTGATCACCACCAACCGCGGCTTCGGCGAAAAGGTGGCAGCCGAGGTCGAGCGCCAACTGCTGGAGCTCTCCCGTCAGCCGATTGCGCGCAAGTCGTGGGAATCGTTCGGAGTCATAGTGGTATCCGAGACCATGGAAGAGGCGATCTCCTTCTCCAACAGGATGGCCCCCGAGCACCTGGAACTGGCCGTCGAGCATCCCTTCGAGATCCTGCCGCTCATCACGAACGCCGGCGCGATCTTCATGGGGCACTACACCCCCGAGGCCGCCGGCGACTACCTGGCCGGCCCCAACCACACGCTTCCCACCGGCGGCACGGCGCGCTTCTTCTCGCCACTGTCGGTGGAAGACTTCGTCAAGAAAAGCTCCATCCTCTACTTCACCAAGGGCGGACTCCAGAGGGTAGGAGAGGACATCGTCAGGATCGCTGGGCTGGAAGGGCTCGAAGCCCACGGCAAGTCGGTGAGCCTCAGGCTGGAGAGTTAAGAAAAATATCGTACGGAGGAGGCGCCATGGCCAGAACGGCAGTCATAGAACGGATCACCAAAGAGACCCAGATCAAGCTTTCCCTCACCATTGACGGAAAAGGAGAGGGGCGCATCGCCACCTCGGTTCCCTTTCTGGATCATATGCTGGACCTCTTCGCCCGGCACGGCCTGTTCGATCTCCACGTGGAGGCAAAGGGGGATATCGACATCGATTTCCACCACACCGTGGAAGATATCGGCATCGTGCTGGGGACCGCCTTCAAGGAGGCGCTGGGGGACAAGTGCGGCATCCGCCGCTACGGGCAGGCGAGCGTGCCGATGGACGAGACTCTGGCCAGCGTGGCAGCCGACCTTTCGGGCAGACCCTACCTGGTCTACAACGTCCGGCTTCCCAAGGTGAAGATCGGGGATTTTGACGTGGAACTGGTGCACGAGTTTTTCCAGGGATTCGTGAACCATTGCGGCGCGAACCTCCACGTGAACGTCATGTACGGCGACAACGTGCACCACATCGTCGAGGCCTGTTTCAAGGCGGCGGCGCGGGCGTTGGACCAGGCGACCCAGATGGACCCGCGTATCGAAGGGGTCATGTCCACCAAAGGGAAGCTGTAGAGGCAAGGCACTAAGACCGTTCTAGGTTCTATGTTCTAGGTTCTAAGTTAACTGATGGAACCTTGAATCAAGGACTGGAACGAAGCTCCCTGGTTCAAACGTAGAACCTAGAACGTAGAACTTAGAACAGTTTTTAAGGACTTTCATATGATTGCAATTATTGACTATGGCATGGGAAACCTCCGCTCCGTGCAGAAGGGGTTCGAGAAGGTCGGTTTCGACGCCGTCGTGACCGCCGATCCCAAAGTGCTTTTGGAAGCCGAGCGGGTGGTGCTACCCGGCGTCGGCGCCTTCCGTGACTGCATGAAGAACCTGGAGGAAGGCGGCTTCGTCGAGCCGATCCTCAAGGTCATCAAAGAGGGGAAACCCTTTCTCGGCATCTGCCTCGGCCTGCAGTTGCTCTTCACCGAGAGCGAGGAGTTCGGCCTGCACCAGGGGCTGAACGTGATCCCCGGTCGGGTGCTGCGCTTTCCCGAGGGGATGGAAGAAGGGGGCGAAAGCCTCAAGGTGCCCCACATGGGCTGGAACCAGATCTCAATCCAGCGCCCGGCGCCGATCTTTGCGGGGCTGGACGAGGGGACCAACGTCTACTTCGTGCACTCCTATTACGTGAAGCCCGAGGACGACAGCGTCGTGGCGGCAACGACCCGCTACGGCATCGATTTCTGCTCGGCGATTTGGCGCGATAACATCATGGCGACCCAGTTCCACCCGGAGAAGTCGCAGGACAAAGGCTTGGCCATGCTGAAGAACTTCGCGCTGATGAAGTAGCCAACAAGGGGGTTGCCGTGGGATACGTTCATGCTGAAATTGAACTCTCCAACCCGAAAGACGGTTCACTGGGACGTTTGATGGCTCGGGCCCTGGTTGATGCCGGTGCGCTGACTCTCTGCATACCAGAGCACGTTCGCCTTCAGCTTGGATTGGAAGAGGTTGAAAAGCGGGAAATAACCACAGCCGACGGGCGACGCTCGCTGGTGTCGTATGTAGGACCGGTAATGGTGCGTTTCCAGAATCGGACTGCTTTTGTTGGCGCGCTGGTATTGGGCGACGAGGTGCTCTTGGGCACCGTCCCGATGGAGGATATGGATCTGGTAGTCATTCCTTCGACCCGTACACTTGCGGTGAACCCGGAAAGCCCGAATTACCCACAAGCACTAGTAAAGTGATGCTGAATTACCTGCTGAATAAACACCGAGGGAAGCATGATTGTCATACCCGCAATTGATCTGAAAGGTGGCTGCTGCGTCCGTCTCGAGCAGGGCCTTATGGATAAGGACACCGTATTCAACGATAACCCCGCGGCGCAGGGTGCCGAGTGGCAGCGCCAGGGCGGGGAGATCCTCCATATCGTCGACCTGGACGGCGCCTTTGCCGGCGAGCCCAAGAACCGGGGCGCCATCGAGGCAATCGTTAAGGCGGTCACCATCCCGACCCAGTTAGGCGGCGGGATCAGGGACATCGCCACTGTCGAGGCGTACCTTGCGCTGGGGATCGGCCGGGTCATCATCGGCACCGCCGCCCAGAGGAATCCGGACTTCGTGAAGGAGGCCTGCGCCCTCTTCCCGGGGCGGATCGTGGTCGGCATCGATGCCAAGGACGGCATGGTCGCGGTCCAGGGGTGGGCTGAGGTGACCGGCGTCACGGCTACCGAGCTGGCGCGCAAGTTCGAGGGCTACGGCGTTTCGGCCATCATCTACACCGACATCAGCCGCGACGGCATGATGCAGGGGCCGAACATCCAGGCCACCAAGGCCCTGGCAGAGGCGATCAGCATTCCCGTCATCGCCTCGGGCGGCCTCTCGTCCCTGAAGGACATCGAGAACCTGATGGCGATCGAGTCCTCCGGAGTGACAGGGGTCATCACCGGTAAGGCGATCTACAGCGGCGCCATCAAGCTAGCCGAGGCGATCGCGCTCACCAAGAAACAGGTTTAGTTTCAGATTAAGGCTGAGTTAAAGCGGAAGATCTAAATAACTACCAGACAGGACGTGGCAGGCTGGGGCTGTAACTTGACCTCGACCTTAACCTTGACCTGATGTTTCGGAGAAACATCCTATGCTGACCAAGAGAATCATCCCCTGCCTCGACGTGAAGGGTGGGCGGGTAGTGAAAGGTGTCCAGTTCCTGGGCCTGCGCGATGCCGGCGACCCGGTCGAGATAGCTGAGCTTTACGACAGCCAGGGCGCGGACGAACTGACTTTCCTCGACATCACGGCTTCCTCGGACGATCGGGACATCATCATCGACGTAGTGCGCCGTACCGCCGAGCGGGTCTTCATGCCGCTCACCGTCGGCGGCGGCGTCAGGGTGGTAGAGGACATCAGGCGCCTGCTTAACGCCGGAGCCGACAAGGTTTCCATCAACACGGCGGCCGTGAATCGCCCCGAGTTCGTCAGCGAGGCTGCGGAGAAATTCGGTTCGCAATGCACCGTGGTCGCCATCGACGCGCGCCGCAGGGCGGGCGGCGGCTGGGAAGTCTACACTCACGGAGGCAGAAACCCGACCGGCATCGACGTCATCGAGTGGGCGCACCGAATGGAGCAGATGGGTTCCGGCGAGATACTGCTTACCAGCATGGATTGCGACGGCACCAAGGACGGCTACGACCTGCCGCTCACCCGCGCCGTGGTCGATGCGGTCAGCATCCCGGTCATCGCCTCGGGCGGCGTCGGCGGGCTGTCGCATCTCTACGACGGCTTTACCCAGGGCGGCGCCAGCGCCTGCCTGGCGGCCTCCATTTTCCACTATCGGGAGCATACCATCGAGGAGGCGAAACAGTACCTCCGCGAGCGGGGCGTCGCGGTCCGTCTCTAACTGAAGTGCTGCGGGTTATCCCCCCTGCGAAGTAGGGGGGAAGGCTCGCGCAGCGAGACAGGGGGGTCCTTCTCCCCGCGCCAACAACCCCCCTGCTTCACTACGTTCGGCTTCCCCCCTATTCCATAGGGGGACAGATCTGACCTCCCTTCGCTAAGAGGGCGGTGTTCGCAGGCACACTCGTAACAGGAGTAACCAGAAGATGGAAAAAGCAAACGACGACATCATAGCAGCCGTGTACCGGGTGATCCAGGAGCGCAAGGCGAACCCGTCCGACTCCTCCTATACCGCAAGCCTCATGGCAAAGGGGATCGACAAGATCCTGAAGAAGATCGGGGAGGAGGCGACCGAGGTCGTCATCGCCGGCAAGGGAGGCAAGCGCGAGGAGATCGTCTGCGAGACGGCGGACCTGATCTTCCATAACCTGGTGCTGCTCGGTTTCTACGACATCGATCCGGAGGAGGTCTACAGCGAACTGCGCCGCCGTTTCGGCACCTCCGGCATCGCGGAGAAGGCGTCGCGGACCGCCTGAGGCAGGCGAAACCCGTAGAAATTCATTGACAATTCCAGCCCTCATGATATATTGCTCTTTCCTTGTAGAATGTCTGCCGGCCCGATCTACCCACAAAAGTTTGTAAATCTAGAGAAGAGAGGGGGGGAATATGAATGCCGGGAGTAAAGGTAAAAGAAGCTGAACCGTTTGAACTAGCACTGAAAAAGTTCAAAAAGCAGTGTGAGAAAGCTGGGATCCTTTCTGAAGTGCGTAAGAGAGAGCACTACGAGAAGCCGAGTATCAAGAAGAAGAAAAAGGCTATTGCAGCGCGCAAGCGTGCACTGAAGAAACAGCGCAAGATGGTCGACTAAAAAGAGGGCTGTATGCAACTTCGGGAGAGATTGACAGCGGAAATGAAGGAAGCGATGAAGAGCCGTGACACCCTGCGACTCTCCACGATCCGCTCGGTCATCTCCTCGGTGAAAAACCGTGACATCGAACTCAGGCGCGAACTGGGCGACGCGGAGATCACCGACACCATCGTCACACTCTGCAAGCAGCGCCGGGAATCCATCAGGCTCTTTAAGGAAGCAGGCAGACAAGAGCTCGTGGATAAAGAGGAGGCGGAGCTAGCGCTCCTCCTGGGTTTCCTCCCCCAGCAGCTGACACGGGAAGAGCTGGAGTCCCTCGTGGACCAGGCTATCGCGGAAACGTCCGCTACGAGCGGAAAGGACATGGGCAAGGTGATGAAGGCCTTGCAGCCGTCCGTTTCCGGCCGCGCAGATGGCAAGCTGGTGAGCGAAGTTGTAAAGGAGAAGCTCGCGTAGATATCGCCCCCGGGACGACCTCCCGGGGGTGGTTGCGGGTTCTTGGTTTAATGAGTGGGGGCGAATCTAGCGATTGCCCCTTCTTTTACTTTGTGGCTGCCACCAGGTGCGTGCATGATCCTTCTCGATATCCTTATCTGGGCCATTCTGGTTTTTTTTGTCGCAAAAGGGTTCTCAAAAGGGCTGGTGCGGGAGGCGTGTTCCCTGCTTGGCCTGGTCACGGGCGGCTGGGCCGCCTTCAGGTACTATGCCTTTTTCAGCCAAGGAATAAGGGCTTTCATTAATCTCCCGCCGATAGTAGCGCAGCCGCTCGCATTTCTTCTCATCTTCATGCTGCTCGGCCTCCTCTTCTTTTTCCTCGGTCATCTGCTAACCGTCATCTTCAAGATCATGCTGCTGGGAGGGATCAACCGGATCGGCGGCATTGTGTTCGGCTTCCTCGAGGGTGGCTTCGTCCTCTGCATGGTGCTGCACTTCGGTACTATGAGGCCGATACCGGAGAAGGTGAAGCATGCCATTTCGGGGTCCAAGACCGCGCAGGCATTCGCGGGGACCGGCGCCAGCATCGCCGCCGGATGGGAAGGGGCCGCGCGCAAGGAGCTGTCACGGGCAGGGGAGCATACGCAATAAGGAATTACACGTGTCGATGATACCGGACGAAAAGGTTAGGGAGGTGCGCGAGAGAGCTCCCATCCTCGAGGTCATCTCCGACTACATGAGCCTCAGGAAATCGGGCGCGAACTATCAGGGTCTCTGCCCGTTCCATGGCGAGAAGAGCCCGTCTTTCAACGTGAACCCGGCGCGCGGCATATTCCACTGCTTTGGCTGCGGAGCCGGCGGTAACGTGGTAACCTTCGTCATGCGCATGGAGGGAATGAACTTCCCGACCGCGGTCAAGTTCCTCGCCACGCGGGTCGGCGTCGACATCCCGGAGCGGCCGCTCACCCGCGACGAGAAGCGCAAGGTGGACGAGCAGGACCAGCTGTACAGCATCAACGAGCTGGCAGCACAGTTCTACCGCAGGGTACTGGAGACGGACGAGGCGGGTGCCGCCGGCAGGAGCTACCTCCAGCGGCGCGGGGTGGACGATCAGACCGCTGCCACGTACCGGATGGGTTTCGCCCCCGAGGGGTGGGACAACCTTGCCAAGTACCTAAGCCGCAAGGGTATCGCCGCGGAAGACGCGGAAAAGCTTGGCCTGCTGCGCAAAAGGGAGGGAAGGGACGGTTATTACGACACCTTCCGCAACCGGCTGCTCTTCACCATATCCGACCTGCACGGCCGGGCCATCGGTTTTGGCGGCAGGGTGATGGACGACTCGCTGCCCAAGTACATCAACTCTCCGGAGTCGCCCATCTACCGCAAGAGCGAGGTGCTCTTCGGGCTGGACCTCGCCAAGAAGGGGATGCGCGAGCAGGGGAGCGCCATCATCGTCGAGGGGTACTTCGACCACCTGGCGCTCTACCGCGCCGGGCACACTAACGTAGTCGCCACCTGCGGCACCGCGCTCACCCCGGGGCACCTGAAGGTGCTCAAGCGCTACGCGGAAAAGGTGTACATGCTCTTTGACGGCGACGAGGCCGGCCAGAAGGCGACGCTCAGGTCGATGGAGCTCTTTCTGGAGGAAGGGTTCCCCGCGCGCGTGGTCCAGGTCCCCTCGGGCGACGACCCGGACACCTTCCTGCGCCGCGAGGGTGCCGCCGCATTCGCCCCGCTCTTGGAGTCGGCGCAGCCGATCTTCGAGTTTTTCTACCGAGGCCTGATGAGTCGTACCGACACCCGCGGGGTGGAGGGGAAGGTCGCCTTCGTGAACGAGGTGGCCCCGAGGCTTTTAAAGATCGCCGATCCGCTGGAGCGTGGGCTTTACGAGAAGGAGATCTGCCGGGCCGTCGGTATCGACCAGGGGATGCTGCGCAACAAGGTGGGGAGCGCTCCGGCCCCGAGGCCGCAGCAGAAGGCCGCCAGGCGCGAGAGCGCCGGCACGGAGGAGATCCTGCTGACCCTCATGGTGAAGTTTCCCGAGGTGGTTCTCAAGGTCCGGGAGCACGGCGCCGATACCCTGTTCAGTGCCGGTCATCTGGCCGTCGCCCATGCCATCCTGGCGCAGTCGGCCGAAGACGGGGTCGACCTGCCGGCGGTACTGGAACAACTTGAGTCACCCGAAGAAAGGGCGCGGCTCTCCTCGCTGTTCGTGGAGGACGCTCACCTGGAGGATATGGACGCCATCAAGGCGTTCGAGCAGTGCCGCCAGGCACTGGAGCGCGGCGCGCTGAAGGGCGGAGGCAAGGCCCTGGCGCGGGAACTCGCGCAGCTCGACCCGGAAAGCCCGCGGTACCGGGAAATACTGCTGGAACTTGAAACATTGCGAAATAAGAAATCGAAATTATCATAGTAGGTAGAGTAGTAGCGGAGTGTGGTAAATGGCAAAGAAAAGCATGGACGAAGTGAAGCAGCTTATCGACCTCGGCAAGGAAAAGGGGTTTCTCACCTACGAAGAGGTGAACGACCTCCTGCCTCCCGACATCGTCTCGTCTGATCAGATCGACGACGTGATGAGCATGTTCGGAGATATGGACATCGAGATCGTGGATTCCGCCCAAAAGGTGAAGATCCCCAAGATCAAGATGGACCTCGAGGAAGACGAGGAGCACGAAGGGGAGCAGGAGGAGGTCGAGTTCGAACCCGGCACCCTCGGGCGCACCAGCGACCCGGTACGCATGTACCTGCGCGAGATGGGGTCGGTCTCCCTGCTCACCCGCGAGGGCGAGGTCGAGATCGCCAAGCGGATCGAGGTCGGCGAGCGCGACGTGGCGAGCGTCATCCTGAACACCCCGATCACCGTGAAAGAGGTCATCGCCCTGGGCGACCGTCTCCGCAAGCTGCAGATCGGCGCGATCGAGATCAGCAAGGACGTCGAAGAAGAGGTGCTCGAGGAAGGCGAGGAGGACCTCCAGGCCATGAAGGTCCTGGCCATCATCGACGAGATCAAGGAATACGACGGTCGCATGGAGGAAATCCAGGTTTCCCTGGAGCCGGAGGCCGTAGCGGCCGCGGAGCGCGAGCACCTGCAGGAAGAGCACGGCGAACTGAAGGTGAAGATGGCGGACCTGCTGAAATCGCTGCGCCTTAAGGACCGTCATATAGAGAAGATTGCCCAGCGCCTCAAGGAGCTCTCCTGCAAGGTCGACCTGGTAATGCAGGAAATAACCGAGCTGGAGAAGGAGACCGGGACCGAGCAGGACGCCTTTCTCTCCACCTACGACGGGTTGCGCGGCGCCACGGAGGCCCAGTACCTGAGCGCGCTCAGCCTCGGACAGGAGGATGCGCAGAAACTTGAGAAGCGTTACCGCTCGGCCGAGAAGAAGCTGCGCAAGATCGAGCAGGAGTCGGGTTTCAAGGCGTGCGAACTCGCCAATGCCCTGACGGCTATCGACCAGGGCGAGCGCAAGGCAAAGCTTGCCAAGAGCGAGCTGGTAGAGGCCAACCTCCGCTTGGTGGTCTCCATCGCCAAGAAGTACACCAACCGCGGGCTGCAGTTTCTCGACCTGATCCAGGAAGGGAATATCGGCCTCATGAAGGCGGTCGACAAGTTCGAGTACCAGCGCGGTTACAAGTTCTCCACCTACGCCACCTGGTGGATTCGCCAGGCGATCACCCGCGCCATCGCGGACCAGGCCCGGACCATCAGGATCCCGGTCCATATGATCGAGACCATCAACAAGCTGATCCGGACCAGCAGGCAGCTGGTGCAGGAGATCGGCCGCGAGCCTTCCCCCGAGGAGATCGCGGAGCGCATGGCGCTGCCGCTCGACAAGGTCAGGAAGGTGCTGAAGATAGCCAAGGAACCGATCTCCCTGGAGACCCCGATCGGCGAGGAGGAGGATTCCCACCTGGGCGACTTCATCGAGGACAAAGGGGTGGTTTCCCCCCTCGAGGCGGTCATCAAGGCGAACCTTTCCGAGCAGACCTCGCGGGTCCTCTCCACCCTCACTCCGCGGGAGGAGAAGGTGCTCAGGATGCGATTCGGGATCGGCGAGAAGAGCGACCACACCTTGGAAGAGGTGGGTCAGGACTTCGAGGTCACTCGGGAGCGCATCCGGCAGATCGAGGCCAAGGCGCTCAGGAAGCTGCGCCACCCGAGCCGGGCGAAGAAGCTGAAGAGCTTCGTGGAATAGCCACCAAGGCCGCACCGGAACATCGGCGCGGCCTTGTTTTTTTAGGAAGTTCTATCGTTCCCACGCTCCCGCGTGGGAACGAACTCCCCGGACGCTCCCGCGTCCAGCACCGGAGGTAACGCTGGAGCGTTACCGGATGCGTTCCCACGCAGGAGCATGGGAGCGATACTTTGAGGTGAAAAGATGCAGAAAAAAGCGGTTATCCTGTACAGCGGCGGGCTGGATTCCACCACCTGCCTGGCGATTGCCCGTGAACAGGGGTTTGCGCCCTACGCCATCAGCTTCAGCTACGGACAGCGGCACCAGCAGGAACTGGAGGTCGCCAAGCGCAACGCGCGGCCGATGGGAGCACTGGACCACCTGCTGGTCGAGTTCGACCTGAGGAAGATGGGGGGGAGCGCGCTTACCTCCGATCTGGCGGTGCCTAAAGGGGGGGTGGAGGACAACGAGATCCCGGTCACCTACGTCCCGGCCCGCAACACCATTTTCCTCTCCTTCGCTCTGGGCTGGGCCGAGGTGCTGGGTTCCTTCGACATCTTCATCGGGGTGAACGCACTGGACTACTCTGGCTATCCCGACTGCCGGCCGGAATTCATCCAGGCCTACGAGACCATGGCCAATCTCGCCACCAAGGCGGGGGTGGAGGGGAGCGGCAGGATGCAGATTCATACCCCTCTCATCAGCCTCACCAAGGCTGATATCATCAGGAAGGGGCTTTCCCTGGGCGTCGACTACGGTCTCACCCACTCCTGCTACGATCCGGCCGAGGACGGCGCCGCCTGCGGGTTGTGCGACTCCTGCCGGCTACGCCTGAAAGGTTTCGCAGAGGCGGGGGTAGCGGATCCGGTGCGTTACGTGAAACCGTAGAACTGTGACTTGTTAACGCTGCGCCCGGTAGTGGCTGATCTGCAGCAAATACAGGTTGAGATGTGAAGTCCCCCTTTGCGAAGGGAGATTAGGGGGATTTGCTTTGGGCCGCAACGGCAAATCCCTCCTGACCCCGTTTGCAATGAGGGGTAAAACCGAACGGCAAAGGTAAAGTGCATGACCAAGGATACGATAAAAGTAAAAGACGTTACCGATACCAAGTCGTCTGAGGCACGGCCCAAGACAGCGCCCCAGAAACCCACGCTCTCCGACGTGCAGCTCACCCGCGACACCCGCAATATCGCGATCGGCAAGGTCGGCGTGAAGGACATCTCCTACCCCATCGTGGTGATGGACAAGAACCGCGCCTTTCAAAGCACGGTGGCGCGCATCAACATGTACGTCGATCTCCCGCACCACTTCAAGGGGACCCACATGAGCCGCTTCGTGGAGATCCTGAACAGTTACCGGGAGAAGATCGCCCTCGACAAGATGGAGACCATACTCGCAAAAATGAAGGAGAAGCTGGGAGCGTCCAGCGCGCATCTGGAGATGGAATTCCCCTACTTCATCGAGAAAAAGGCTCCGGTTTCCGGTGCCAAAAGCCTGATGGAGTACACCTGCACCTTCAGCGCCTCGCTTTCGGAGAGCTTCGACTTCGTACTCGGCATCAAGGTGCCGGTCACCTCGCTTTGCCCTTGCAGCCGCGAACTCTCCAGCTACGGCGCCCACAACCAGCGCTCTATCATGACGGTCCAGGTCCGCTACAGCGAGTTCATCTGGATCGAGGACCTGATCGAGATCATCGAGGAGTGCGGTTCCTCGCCGGTCTACTCACTGCTGAAGCGCGAGGACGAGAAGTACGTCACCGAGAAGGCCTACGAGAACCCGCGTTTCGTCGAGGACATGGTGCGCGAGGCGACCGTGCGGCTCCTCGCCATGGACAACATCACCTGGTTTTCCGTCGAGGCGGAGAACTTCGAATCGATCCACAAACACTCCGCCTACGCCGCCATTGAGAGAAGCAAGTCATAAAGCTGGACTGCGCTGGTCAAGCCTTTGACTGTGGATAACCCTGTTGATAAGCGGCAAAACTGTGGACAAAGCTAGCTTTTACCCCCTCATTTGGCTATTTTAAGGTGTTGGTCTCTAATGAAGAGTGCTCTGGCCGTTTTCGCAAAAACTCCGCTCCCCGGCAGGGTTAAGACACGTCTCGCCCCTGAACTTTCACCGGAAGAGGGGGCCGAACTGTACCGCTGCATGCTCCTGGACACCGTCGCCCGGGTGCGGGAGCTCGTTGTGGACACTGTCATCTTTTTTGACGGAGACGAAGCCGTCTTTCGGGATCTCTTGCCCGGCGCGCTGCTGGTGCGCCAGCAGGAGGGGGGACTGGGCGAGCGGCTGGAACATGCCTTCGAGACGCTTGGTTCCCTGGGCTATGGTGCGCGCGTCGTGATCGGCACGGATGCCCCAGACCTGCCCCTGGGCTATATCGCGGAGGCGTTTCGTCGCCTCGAGGCAGGCAGCGACGCTGTCTTCGGCCCGGCTGAGGATGGCGGCTACTACCTGGTAGCGTTGAGCGGCGCGACGGGCGGCCTGTTCCGGGATATCCCCTGGTCCGGCCCGCAGGTGCTCGCCTTGAGCCGGGAAAGGGCAAGCGTCGCTGGTTTCGCGACCGCGCTGCTCCCCACCTGGTATGACGTGGACAGCTTTGAAGACCTGCTGCGCCCAGGCCTCAGGGACCCGGGGAATGGCGCGCCGCTCACCCGTCGCTTCCTCAAGGACCGGGGCATCGGCGAACCGCCAGCGGCACAGGAGCGGCTATCCCGGTGATATTGTCATAGAACCGCCCGCCCACGGGTAGAGAGAACCCCGCCATCCGGGAGAGGGCAGGGGTGAGGGAGGCGCCACTTGCTGGGAGCCTTGGACCCGGTACAATTTACCCCTGGTACCCTCTTATCCCTCGAATTTCTCCTAAACGACCATGTCCCCTTTTCCTTCGGGCGGGTACCATTTGGGAGGACGCCGCTCGGAACCACCCCTGGGGCAGACCGCCAGCCATAAGCAGCCAAAGGACACGGATAGCGCATGCCAGAATCCCCCATAAAGATCCTCAACGAGGTATTCGGCTTCAAGACCTTCCGTCCTCCCCAGCAGGAGATCGTCGAGCAGGTGATCGCCGGCGGGGACGCCTTCGTGCTCATGCCGACCGGCGGCGGTAAGTCGCTCTGTTTCCAGATCCCGGCGCTTTGCCTCCCGGGAACCGCCCTGGTAGTCTCCCCGCTCATTTCCCTCATGAAGGACCAGGTCGATGCCCTGCGCGAGAACGGCGTGGCTGCCGGCTGTTACAATTCCTCGCTGGGCGAGGCCGAGGCGCGCCGCGTGCTGGCGGAACTGCACGCGGGGAGCCTGAAGCTCCTCTACGTGGCACCCGAGCGGCTTTTGAGCGACGGCTTCCTGGAGCGCATCAAGTCTCTCCCCATCTCGCTTTTCGCCATCGACGAGGCGCACTGCGTCTCGGCCTGGGGCCACGACTTCCGGCCGGAATACGCACAACTCGGGATCCTGCGCGAGATTTTCCCCGAAGTTCCCATGATCGCACTGACGGCGACCGCCGACAGCCAGACCAGGGGAGACATCCTGGCCCGTCTTGGGCTCTCAGGTGCGACCTGCTACGTCGCGGGATTCGACCGCCCGAACATCCGCTATAGCGTCGTCGAGAAAAAAAAGCCCTTCAACCAGCTGACCGGATTTCTCGCCAGCCGCAAGGATGAGGCGGGCATCGTGTACGCCCTGTCGCGAAAGCGGGTGGAGGAGGTGGCTAACAAGCTGATCGCCTCCGGCGTTAAGGCCGCGGCGTACCATGCCGGGCTCCCGGACAAGGAGCGCCACCGGGTGCAGGACGCCTTTCTGAAGGACGATTTGAAGGTCGTGGTGGCGACCGTCGCGTTTGGGATGGGAATAGACAAGTCGAACGTTCGCTTCGTGGTGCATTACGACATGCCCAAAAGCATAGAGAGTTACTACCAGGAGACCGGCCGCGCCGGTCGCGACGGGCTTCCTGCCGACGCGCTGCTGCTCTTTGGCTACGGCGACATCGCGATCTCGCGGGGGCTGATCGAGAGCGGCGGCAACGCCGAGCAGAACCGGATCGAGCTGCACAAGCTGAATTGCATGGCCGGTTTCGCCGAGGCGCAGACCTGCCGGCGCCGCGTGCTGCTTGGCTACTTCGGGGATCGCCTGGAGAAGGACTGCGGAAACTGCGACATCTGTGAGAGCCCTCCCGAGCGCTTCGACGCCACTGAGGACGCGCGCAAGGCGCTCTCCTGCGTCTTCCGGGTCGGTCAGCGCTTCGGCATGATGCACGTCATCGACGTGCTGCGCGGCTCACAGAACCACCGGATGCTGGAGCTCAAGCACGACAAGCTCTCCACCTTCGGGATCGGCAAGGAGCTCTCCCTGGACGCCTGGAGCGGCCTGATTCGCCAGTTGGTGCACCTGGGGTACCTTGAACAGGATGTGGCCGCCTTTTCCGTACTGAAGCTGACGGAGCGGGCCCGGCCGCTACTAAAGGGCGAGGAACGGCTGGAGCTCGCCCGCCCGCGCGACACGCGGGTTGTCGAGAAGAAATCCTCCGCCAGGAAACAGCCTTCCTATGATGGCGGGCTATTCCAGGAGCTGAGGTCCCTCAGAAAGGCCATCGCCGACGAGCAGCAGGTGCCGCCCTTCGTGGTGTTCGCCGACGCGACGCTGGCCGATATGGCGGCGCAAATGCCCAAGGACAAGTGGGAAATGCTGAAGGTGACCGGTGTGGGACAGCACAAACTGGCGCGCTACGGCGACGCCTTCCTGCGGGTCATCAAGGAACACAAATCTGCTACTTGATCACCTCAAGCGAATACCCGCTCTGCGAGAGGTGATGGATGACATCCTGGATGTGCTCGACCCCCCGGGTCTCTAATTCCACCAGCACTTCGGTCTTGCCGATAGGAAGCGACTTGGAGCGCCGGTCGTGGGTAATGATGGAGATGTTGGCCCGGGTCTGCGCGATTTCGGCCGTCAGCCTTGCCAGCGCCCCCGGTACGTCGTCGAGTTCCACCTTGAGTTTCAGATAGCGGCCTGCCGCAAGTAAGCCCCGCTCTACCACGACGGCGATGGTCTTGACGTCGATGTTCCCGCCGGACAGCAGCGCCACGGTCTTGCCGGAAAGCCGCTTCACCCTGCCGTTCAAAAGTGCCGCCAGCCCCACCGCGCCGGCTCCCTCCACCATCAGCTTGTTGCGCTCCAGCAGCGACACGATCGCCTGGGCGATCTCTTCCTCCTCCACCAGCACGACCTCGTCCACCAGGTCACGCACCACCGGATAGGTGAGGCTGCCGACCGTCTTCACCGCGATGCCGTCGGCGAGGCTCGCCCGGATCGGAACGGTAAGGATCTCGCCCTTCTTGAGCGATAACTGCATGGAAGGGGCGGCGGCCGACTCGACCCCGATGATCCGGACCCGCGGGTGGGTCTCCTTGATGGCGCTGGCAATCCCGGCGATGAGCCCGCCGCCGCCGATCGGCACCAGCACGTTGGCGAGGTCCGGCAGATCCTCCAAAAGCTCCAGGCCGATGGTCCCCTGGCCGGCTATGACCTGCGGGTCGTTGAAGGGGTGCACGAAGAGGGCGCCACTGATCTGAGCCTCGCGCAGGGCCGCAGCACAGGCCTCGTCGAAGTTCTTCCCTTCCAGGACGACCGTCGCGCCGTAGTCGCGGGTGGCAAACACCTTCTGGGGCGGCGTGCTCTCCGGCATGTAGACGGTCGCCTTGACGCCGAGCAGGTCCGCCGAGAAGGCAACCCCCTGAGCGTGGTTCCCCGCGGAAGCGGTGATGACGCCGCCGGCCAGGGCCTCGCGGGGCTGGGAGGTCATGAAATTAAGGGCGCCGCGTATCTTGAAGGCGCCGGTGCGCTGCAGATTTTCGCATTTGAAGTAGAGCGGCAGGCCGAGACGCTCGCTGAAGTGCTGGGCGTGGATCAGTTCCGTGCGACGCACCCGTTTCTTAAGCCTCTGGGCCGCGTCCAGGATCAGGTTGTAATCAAGCATTAGTTACCGTCCGGAAGGAGTAGTCTGGGCACCTGGTTTCAGGGTCAGTGCTTGTGGTCGTGGTCGTGGTGCCCGCTGCAACCGCCGTGCGCGTGCCGGTGCGGATGGCCGTGGGCGTGCGGGTGGGCGTGGGAGATGGCGCGCGGACGGTGCCGGAACTGCTTGGCCTCGCCGTCTTCGGTGCAGCGGGTGCTCTCCAACTGCAGGGTGGTGTGGGAAATATGAAAGCGTTCGAACAGCCGCTCCTCGATCTTTCGCAGCATGCCGCCCTGCTCGCCGCGGAAGGTCGCGGGAACCACCACGTGCCCGGAGAGCGCGTTGATGTGGGAGCAAATGGTCCAGATGTTCAGGTGGTGCACCTCCGCCACCCCTTCTATATCGCGGATGGCGTCAGCCACCTCGTTCACGTCCATGCCGCGCGGCACCCCCTCGAGGAGGATGTGCAGGCTTTCGCGCACCACGCGCCAGGAACCCCAGAAGATTACGAAGCCGATGCCGACCGAGATGAGCGCGTCGAGCAGGTACCAGCTCGTGAAGTACATGACGATACCGCCGATGATGACGCCGACGGAGGCCGCGGCGTCCCCGACCATGTGCAGGAAGGCGGCGCGCACGTTCAGGTCGTCATGCGAGTGGGAGTGCAGGGCGCCTGCGGCGAAGAGGTTCATGGCGAGGCCGATGGCGGCAATCAGCATCATCGGCAGGCTCTTCACGGCCTCGGGCTGGTAGATCCTGCCCATGGCCTCGTAGCAGATGATCGCGGCGATGATGAAGACCGTGCTGCCGTTTATGAAGGAGGCGAACACCTCCATCCGGTGCCAGCCGAAAGTGCGGGTATCGCTCACCGGATAGGACGACAGCTTGATGGCGCCGAGCGAGAGGAGCAGCGCAAAGAGGTCAAGAAAAACATGGGCCGCGTCCGAGAGCAGGGCCAGCGAGTTGGTCCAGATCCCGCCGACCAGTTCGGCCAGGAGGGTAGCCGCGGTGAGAAAGATGGCGAACTTGAAACGTCCTGCAATGCTCTGGTCCAACTGGGTTTCGGCGTGCGCGTGCATGAGATGCCCCGGCAGGAGGGGGACGAAGCCCCCTCCTGGCTCACGGTGGTTAGAAGCTTAAGGCCGCCTTCAACGAGTAGATGGGGCGGACCTGGTACTCCGCCTCGGCGGTGATGCCGAAGAGCGGCAGCGGCGAAATCTTCAGCCCGGCGAAGACGCGCGGCTGCCAGATGTCTTCCGATTTAAGCGGGCTAAAGCCCGGCGTGGTAGCGGCGAGGGACTGCAGCTTCCCGGTCGCCTTGCTGTTGACCCAGACGGCGCCGGCGCCGGCGTACGGGGTAAGAAACAGTATGCCCTTGCTGATGGAGGCATCGATCCCGGCGGTCTGCAGGTCAAGATCGTTCACCCCGGCAAGCCTCGTGTAGGTGCCGCGGATGCCGAGCGCGGGCGTCGCCATGGACCCGTCCAGGATCGCCTTGCTCACCTCGAAACCGTACAGCTTGATGTTGGAATCGGGTACGTAGGAGTACATCGCACCGAGGTCGATTCCGAAGGGCAGTCCTTTCCGGACCCTGATCTTGGGGAGGTAGAGAAATGAGGGCGCGTCGTTGTTGAAGGCAGCGTTCCAGTTGCCTTTCTTGATGTCGATTGCCTCGACCTCGACCCCTGCGTCGAAACCTGTTATCCCAAGCGGCGCTGCCGGGGCGGTGTTTTTGTAGGAGATGGCGGCGCCCGCTTCCTTGCTCAAATCCTTGAAGGTCCCCTGTGCGATCGGGGTGGCAAAATTGATGTCCTTAGCCATCGCCTGTGTCCCGGTTAATGCAGCCAGAGCGAATGCCACCATTATGCACTTTTTCACGTATTCCTCCGTTCTCATTGAATGTCCAACTGGTTTTAATCTTAGCAGAGGCGCCCATTCCGGTCAATCACTTAGCGGTTTGCCGCCTTGCAATTTTGCCGGTATACTGTTAACCTTCCCCGCAAATCCTGATGGAGGTCATTCTAATGGAACCGATTCACCACCGTCTCATCATACTTGGTTCAGGGCCCGCCGGCTACAGCGCAGCGGTCTATGCGGCACGTGCCAACCTCAGCCCGGCTCTGATTACCGGTATGCAGCAGGGGGGGCAGCTGATGCAGACCATGGAGGTGGATAATTGGCCCGGAGATCCCGACGGGGTGATGGGGACCGACCTGATGGAGCGCATGCAGCGGCATGCGGAGCGCTTCGGCACCGAGTTCATTTACGATCATATCCATACCGCGCAGGTTAAGAAACCTCCCTTTCTGCTCGAAGGAGACAACGGCATTTACAGCTGCGACGCGCTCATTATCGCGACCGGCGCCTCGGCTCGTTACCTGGGGCTTCCCTCCGAGGAGACCTTCAAGGGAAAGGGCGTTTCTGCCTGCGCCACCTGCGACGGTTTTTTCTACCGCGGCAAACCTGTCGCTGTCATCGGCGGGGGGAGTACGGCCGTTGAGGAAGCCCTCTACCTGGCCAACATAGCGAGCCACGTGACCGTGGTGCACCGCAGGGACAAGTTCCGCGCCGAGAAGATCCTTACCGACAGGCTGATAGAGAAGACCCAAAGCGGCAACGTCACCATCGAATGGAACCAGAATCTGGACGAAGTGCTGGGGGACGCCTCAGGGGTCACCGGGATCCGCATCCGGCATGCCAGTGGTTCCGACAAAGTCATACCGGTGCACGGCTGCTTCGTCGCCATCGGCCACAAGCCCAACACCGACATCTTTAAGGGGCAGCTCGACATGGACGAGGGCTACATCCGGACCAACGGCGGCTGCGAGGGCGATGCCACTGCAACGAGCGTTCCGGGAGTCTTCGCCGCGGGCGACGTGCAGGACAGACTGTACAAGCAGGCGATCACCTCTGCGGGAACCGGCTGCATGGCCGCTCTCGACGCGGACCGTTACCTGGAAATGTTGAAAAACTAGGAAATACGGGGGCTGGGAGCCGCCAGGCCGGCTCTCGCCTCCTTCCCCTTCGCCCGTGCTTATTCATCCCTCAACCGGGGAGGTCTCATGCTCGCCAAGGTCCTCTCCAGCGCTTTGCTTGGAATAGATGCCATCCTCATCGATGTGGAGGTTGACATCGCCCAGGGTCTGCCGCAACTCGCGACCGTCGGTCTTCCCGACGGAGCGGTGAAAGAGAGCAAGGACCGGGTCAAAGCCGCGCTCAAGAACTCCGGTTACGAATTCCCCAACCGAAAAATAACCGTGAACCTCGCCCCCGCCGACGTGAAGAAGGAGGGGGCGTCCTTCGATCTGCCGATCTCCATCGGGATCCTGGCCGCCACCGGCGTGATCCGGCGCGATAAACTCGCGCGCTATGTCCTGCTGGGCGAACTTTCGCTGGACGGCGGAGTAAAGCCGGTGCGCGGCTGCCTCCCGATCGCGGTCGCGGCGCGCGAGATGAACCTTGCCGGCATCATCATCCCCCAGGAGAACGTCTGCGAGGGTGGTGTGGTCGAGGGAATCGAGGTGATCGGCGTCACGGAGCTCTCCCAGGTGGTAGATTTCCTGAACGGCACTCTGGACATCCCACCCTACCGGGCGGACATCGACAGCCTTTTCAGCCAGGGCGGGGAGGTCGGCGACGACTTCTCCGAGGTGAAGGGGCAGGAGCACGCCAAGCGCGCCCTGGAAGTGGCGGCGGCCGGGAGCCACAATCTGCTCATGATCGGCCCGCCGGGCTCCGGCAAGACCATGCTGGCGCGGCGCATCCCCTCCATTCTCCCGCCCATGCTGTTCGAGGAGGCGATCGAAACCACCAAGGTGTACAGCGTCATGGGGCTATTGGAGCGCGAGCACGCCCTGATCTCGAGCCGCCCCTTCCGCTCGCCGCACCACACCATTTCCGACGTAGGGCTCATCGGCGGGAGCAACACCCCGAAGCCCGGCGAGGTGTCATTATCGCACAATGGGGTGCTTTTCCTGGACGAGCTCCCGGAATTCAAAAAACATGTCCTCGAGGTGCTGCGCCAGCCCATGGAGGACGGCAGGGTCACCATCTCGCGCGCGCTTTCCAGCGTCACCTATCCTTCGAGAATAATGTTGGTAGCTGCCATGAACCCCTGCCCCTGCGGTTACTTAGGCGATCCGATACACCTCTGCTCCTGTACTCCCCTCATGATCCAGCACTACCGCTCGCGCATTTCAGGTCCCCTCCTTGATCGTATCGACATCCACATCGAAGTCCCCGCCGTCAAGTACCGCGACCTTGCCGACCGCTCCGAGAGCGAGAGCTCGGGCGACATCGCCGCGCGGGTGGCCCGTTCGCGCGAGGTGCAGAAGGAGCGCTTCGCCGGCACCAAGGTGCGCTGCAACGCCCAGATGAGCGCGCGGATGATCCGGAAGTTCTGCGAGACCGACCAGGCGGGAAACCGCATGCTGGAGGTAGTGACCGACCGGTTGGGGCTTTCGGCCCGAAGCTACACGCGGATACTGAAGGTGGCCCGCACCATAGCGGACCTGGCGGGAAGCCTGGAGATCCGGGATGTCCACATCTCCGAGGCGATCCAGTACCGCAGCCTGGACCGGAAGACGGGGTAAATCGTGCCTGTCTGTAGGGACGAAAGGTGGACCAAATTTGTCCCAACGGAAATTTAATTCATGCTATAAGAGTAGTGGAATGTCAGTGGCTTGGAGATTACGGAGGCAGTAATGGGACCTACAGCCGAGAAGCTAGGCAACGGTTTTACTTACAACGATTATGTCCAATGGCCGGAGGATGAGCGTTGGGAAATCATCAATGGAGAAGCATATGCGATGACACCGGCGCCATTGATTCGCCACCAGTTGATTAGTCAATATCTCAGTACCGCGTTTGGTGTTTTTTTCAAAGGAAGCGATTGCAAGCCATTCCCTGCCCCCACTGATGTCGTTTTCGATGAACAAAATATAGTTCAGCCCGATCTTCTGGTCGTTTGTGACCAGAGTAAAATCACTGAGAAAAACATCCAAGGCTCACCTGAGCTTATTGTCGAGATACTATCTCCCTCGACAGCTTTGAAAGACAAGAGGGAGAAGAAGGCCCTCTATGAGCGTTTTGGCGTGCGGGAGTACCTGATCGTTTATCCCGCGGAGGAATTGGTTGAGCGATTCGTCTTAAGTGATGGTCGCTATGGGACAGCGGAGATGTTCGGCTGGGATGAAGTCCTTCCCCTTGTCATCTTCCCTGAACTGATCCTCAACTTGTGGGAGGTCTTTGACAAGCAGCCTCCTCAGCAGGAGGCGGCGCAGGTGTGAGTAGTACGGTCGGACGCCAGTGATTCAGAAGTTGGTCAAGCGCCGCTTGTGTCGGGGGAGTCCCGACGGAGCGGCGTTTCTGTTTTTAGCGTTTGGGTTGTCCGCTTTTCCCCTTGATTTTAATCTTTTATTAAGTTATTTTAATGCAAACAATGGTTTTTTGTCCCGACAAAGCTAAACCCTTCGAAAGAAGGGGACGGAAAGCGGCGGGTCTTGAAGGAGATGGCCGAGCTACCAAAGGAAAAACTTTGGTTTGCCCGGCCATTTTTTTACCTAAAAGGAACTTTTATCTAAAAGGAGAAGCAAAATACGACAAAAGGATAGGAGGTGGTTCTCATTTAATTCAGGTCAAGCATCTGCCGACACGTTGCTTCCCCCAGATCAACTGGCTTGAAACCGCTTGTAAAGAACGTTTCAGTTGTCGCGTAAGAGCGTCAGGTAAGCTGACTCTCAGAAGGGAAAGGTACGTCCATAACAACGCAGAAATCCCGCAGCAGGGAAAGATATGCTGGAGGAGGCACACAATGAAACGCGTTTTTCGTTTTGGCGCTACAGCTTTACGATTTTCGTTCCTTGCGGCACTACTTTCCATGTTCAGCCCGCAACTTGTGGCAAGCCAGGTCGTCGTCACCCAACACAACGATAACGGCAGGACTGGACAAAACCTCCAAGAGACAGTTCTCAACACCTCGAATGTGAATGTGAACAACTTCGGGAAGCTCTTTACCCGAACAGTTGACGGCCAAATCTATGCCCAACCGCTGTACCTACCCAATCAGCCCATCAAGGGGGCGATGCACAACGTGGTCTATGTCGCCACGATGCACAACAGCGTGTACGCCTTTGACGCGGACGACCCCACAGCCAGCACCGCCCTGTGGCAGGTGAATCTGGGCACCTCGGTGCCCGCCCAGGATGTCTGCCCGTCCTGCGGCTACCAGGACATCAAAAACGAAATCGGCATCCTGAGTACCCCGGTGATCGACACGACCAGCGGAACGATCTATGTCGTCGCCAAGACGAAAAACACCGCCAATTCCACCTACCATTTCAGCCTGCATGCGCTCGACGTTCTGACTGGTGCGGAGAAGTTCACCGGCCCGAAGGAGATCACCGGGCAGGTCGCCGGGACTGGCGCGGGCAGTTCAAACGGAACAGTTGTTTTCGACCCCCTCCATCACCTGAACCGTCCCGGGCTTTTACTTCTGAACGGCACCGTCTATCTGGCCTTTGGGTCGGTAGGTGACATATTCCCCTATCATGGCTGGGTGATGGGTTATGACGCCGGCAACCTGGGGCAGGTCTCGATCTTCAACGCCTCGCCCAACGGCAGTGCCGGCGCCATTTGGCAGGCCGGGATGGGGTTGGTAAGCGATTCCTCCGGCTTCATATACCTCATGACCGGCAACGGATCATTCAACGCCAACAGCTCGGGAACCGAATACGGCGACAGTTTCATCAAGCTCAGCACCTCGGGAGGGCTGTCGGTATCAGACTATTTCACCCCATTTAACCAGGCAGCGCTCAGTCAGAGCGATGCGGACCTGGGCTCGGGCGGACCCGTCGCGCTGCCTGGCACCGGTTTGATCGTCGGCATGGGGAAGGACAAAATATTGCGGCTGGTGAATACCCAGAACATGGGGAAGTTCAACGCGACGACCAACAACGACGTGCAGGAATTCCAACCCACCTTCGGGGTTGAAGACTATACCGGAGGGCCCGTCTACTGGAACAGCCCGAACAACGGTCCGGTGATCTACCTTTGGGGCTCGGGTGACAGTTTGAAGGCGTTCAAATTCACCGGATCATTATTACAGACCACGCCCGTCTCCCAAAGCAGCGTGACGGAGGTGAACGGCGTATCCAGTTCCGTCCCCCTGTCGCTGTCAGCCAACGGCAGCCAGGCAGGGACCGGGATCGTCTGGGCAGCGGCGGCCCTTTCGCAGGACCCCAATCAACAGACGGTGCCGGGCATTCTGCGCGCCTTCGACGCCAGCAACCTCTCGGTCGAGCTTTGGAACAGCAGGCAGTCCGCCGCGCGCGACGACCTCGGTAACTTCGCGAAGTTCGTGTCGCCCACGGTCGCCGACGGCAAGGTGTTCGTGGCGACTTTTTCCAATCAACTGGTGGCGTACGGGCTCAACCCATCCAGCGGCGGAGCGCTCCCGAGTCCCTGGTCGGGGCAGGATGTCGGCAGCGTCGGCCTGACGGGAAGCGACAGCTATCTGAACGGCTCATTCCTGATGAACGGCGCCGGCAGCGACATCTGGGGGAACGCGGACAGCTTCAACTTCGTCTCTCAACCGCTCAACGGTGACGGCCAGATCGTGGCACGGGTCTTCTCGCTGCAAAACACCAACGCCTGGGCCAAGGGCGGCGTCATGATTCGTGAGACTTTGGCCGCCAACTCAACCTACGCCATGGTCGACGTCACGCCGGTTAACGGGAGCGAATTCTCGCGGCGTCTCACTCCAGGGGCTTTCTCAACTGTAACGAACGTGGCAACTGGAGCGGCTCCCTACTGGGTGAAACTGGTGCGTAGCGGCAACACGTTCAGCGGGTATATCTCCGCAGACGGGGTGACCTATACCCTGCTGGGAACCGATACGATCAGCATGGCCAGCTCGGTGTATATCGGACTGGCTCTGACCAGTCACGATACTACGCTACTTTGCTCGGGGGCCCTGGACAATGTTACGGTAACCGGGCAACAGACGACGCAGCCGACCGTGAGCATCACGGCTCCGGCAAACGGGGCGACCTTTAACGCGCCGGCCAATATCACGGTCTCGGCGACGGCGACCGGCGGGACGGGAACCACGGTCAGCCAGGTGGACTTCTTTGCCGGCACAACCAACATCGGAACGCTGCGAACCAGCCCGTACAATCTGTCTTGGAACAACGTCGCCGCAGGAAGCTACTCACTGACCGCGATGGTCACCGATTCCTCCGGGGCCACGGCGACCTCGGCCCCGGTGGGGATAACCGTCACGAGTTCTACCCTCCCCAGCCCCTGGCTGACCCTCGACATCGGCTCCGTGGGGGTCGCGGGGAGCGCGGGCTATGCCGGCGGCACCTTTACCCTGAATGGCTCGGGAGCCGACATCTATGGGACGGCAGACGCCTTCCGATTCGTGTATCAGCCTCTCAACGGCGACGGACAGATCGTAGCGCGGGTATTCTCGCTGCAGAACACCAACGTCTATGCCAAGGGAGGGGTCATGATCCGCGAGACGCTGGCCGCCAACTCCAGGCACGCGATGATGGAAATTACACCGGTAAACGGCAGCGAGTTCCTGCGTCGTACCAGCACGGGCGGCATCTCCACGGTTTCCGCAGGTTCGGGGGCAGCCCCCTACTGGGTGAAAGTCGTGCGTAGCGGCAACACTTTCAGCGGGTATGTCTCAGCGGACGGGGTGAACTTCGTGCTGGTCGGTAGCAGTACCATCACCATGGCAAGTTCGGTGTACATCGGGCTGGTCGTCACCAGCCACAACAATGCAGTGCTCTGCAAGGCGGTGCTGGACGGGGTAACAGTGACCGGTGGGGCAGTCGCACCGCCGACGGTCAGCATCACGTTACCGGCCAACGGGGCATCGTTCGTCGCTCCGGCGAACATAACGATCAATGCGGCAGCCGCGGGAGGTACGGGCGCTCAGGTCAGCCGGGTGGACTTCTATGCCGGGACCACGCTGGTGGGAAGTGACAATGCCAGTCCTTACAGCATCTCCTGGAGCAGCGTCCCCGCAGGAAGCTACTCCCTGACGGCGCAGGTGACCGACTCGCTGGGTGCGGTGGCTACCTCGAGCCCGGTCGGGATCACCGTGACGAGTGGTGGGCTTCCGTCTCCCTGGTTGACCCAGGATATAGGGAGTGTCGGCGTGGCAGGAAGCGCCGGTTTCCTCAACGGCGTGTTTTCGCTGAGCGGCTCGGGTGCCGACATCTGGGCCACCTCCGACGCCTTCCGCTACGTCTATCACACCCTGTCCGGTAACGGCCAGATCGTGGCGCGAGTCGCCTCGCTGCAAAACACCAACGCCTGGGCCAAATCAGGCGTCATGATTCGCGAGACCTTGACCGCCAACTCCAGGTACGCGATGATGGACATCACCCCGGTGAACGGCAGCGAGTTTTCGCGGCGCCTCTCGGTAGGGGCCTTTTCCACGGTAACGAACGTGTCTAGTGGTGCGGCACCCTACTGGGTAAAACTGGTGCGCAGTGGCAACACGTTCAGCGGGTATGTCTCAACAGACGGGGTGAACTTCGTCCTGGTCGGCAGTGACACGATCAGCATGGCCAGCTCGGTGTATATCGGCCTGGTTGTCACGAGTCACAACAACACAACGCTCTGTACCACGTCGATAGACGGAGTGCAGTGATTTTCGCCCGGGTGAATTCTGCTCAGTCAGGAGACACTTGACTTAGGGGTTCTCCAGGTAACGGCAAACAAATGTATCAGGCGCTGGGTGCTGCCGTGCCAACTTCCTGCCTGCTGACTCCTGCACTCCGATAACGAAGGCAGGAGTTTTTTTGCGCGTGGGTGACATGATCCTGGGGCGACCGTCTCAGAATGGAAGATTACTACTTGAGTGCAGCATGTTTTCTGTCAGTTTTTTCCTGTCGGTGCCGTTTCCGGAAACATTCTGGCGCTTGCGAAGTTGACACATTAGAATGCCCTTGCTATTGTTCCTGGATAAGCAGATATTCCCCGACAGTGTCAATTCCTTACTGACGAGCATCAGGATAATTGAGCGATTTTGGGCGCCGGGAAAACAGAGCGGTTTAAAGTAAAAAGGGCGCTCCAGAAAGGAGGATGACCATTTTGCCTCTCGATGATATCCGCAGCATCCGCAATTTCGGCATCGTCTCCCACATCGACGCGGGCAAGACGACCGTGTCCGAGCGCATCCTCTTTTACAGCGGTGAGACCCACAAGATGGGGGAAGTGCACAACGGCCAGGCGGTCATGGACTGGATGCCCCAGGAGCAGGAGCGTGGCATCACCATCACCGCGACCACCACCACCTGCCGCTGGCGCGAGTGCCGGCTCAACCTGATCGACACCCCCGGTCACATCGACTTCACCATCGAGGTGGAACGGAGCATGCGGGTGCTGGACGGGGCCGTGGCCATCTTCAGCGCCGTGGAAGGCGTCCAGCCCCAAAGCGAATTGGTCTGGCGCCAGGCGGACCGCTACGGCGTGCCGCGGGTCTGTTTCATCAACAAGGTGGACCGGATCGGCGCCGACTACCAGCAGGCGCTGCGCCAGGTGGCGGAGCGACTCAGGGCGCGGCCGGCGTTGCTGCAGCTTCCTCTCGGGGAGGAGGCCGGTTTTACCGGCGTCATCGACCTTTTGAGCGAGCAGGCGCTCAGCTTCGCCGAGGGGGACCTGGGGATGACTGTGCAGCGGGGGCCGATTCCGGAGTCTGCCAGGGAGAGGTCCCGGGAGGCGCGCCTGCGGCTCACCGAGGTGGCGGCCGACTTCGACGACGAGGTGATGGCCGATTTCTTGGAAGGGACAAACGTCGAGGCGGACCGGTTGCGGGCGGCGCTGCGGCGCGGGACCCTCGCCTGCCGGATCTTTCCGGTACTGCTCGGCTCGGCGCTACGCAACAAGGGGATCCAGCCGCTCCTGGATGCGGTCTGCGATTTCCTCCCCTCCCCGCTGGACCTCCCTGCGCTGGTTGGGCGTAACCCGGTCAGCGAGGAAGACGAGGCGGTGAGTTGCGACCCGGCCGCGCCGCTACGAGCCCTGGCGTTCAAGGTCGTGGCCGAGGAGGGACGGCGGCTCACCTACCTGCGCCTTTACAGCGGAACGCTCAAGCCCGGGGCGACCCTGCTGAACAGCACCCGGCGCACCCAGGAGCGCATCAAGCACCTCTTCCATATCCATGCCCATCGTCGCGAGGAGATCGGAGAAGCGCTGGCCGGCGACATCGTTGCCGTCTCAGGCTGCCAGACTACCTTGACCGGCGATACCCTCTGCGACCCGCTCCGGCCCCTGGTGCTCGAAGGGCTCGAGGTACCGGAGCCGGTGGTCTCGCTGGCGGTGGAGGCGAAGGGGGCCGGCGACCGGGAGCACCTGCTCTCCTCCCTGGAGAAGTTCGGCTGGGAGGACCCTACCTTCAGGGCCCATGAGGACCAGGAGACCGGCCAGACCATCCTGACCGGCATGGGGGAGCTCCATCTGGAGATCATCATCGACCGGCTGCGCCGCGAGTACGGGGTGCAGGTGAAGACGGGGCGGCCGCGGGTGGTGTACCGGGAGACCCTGCGGCACCAGGTCGTCAGGCGGGAGGCGTTCCACCGCGAAGCCGGCGAGCGGCGTCCGGAGACCGCCGAGGTCGTGCTGCGCCTGACGCCCCAGCCCCGTGGCAAGGGGGTACGCATCCTGTTGCCGCCCGCGCAGCTGCCGATCACCCCGGAGCTGCTGGCGGTCGTTAAGAAAAGCCTGGAGCAGGGAGTTCTTGCCGGCTGCCGGACCGGCTATCCGCTCACCGACCTGAAGGTCGAGGTGCTGGAGATTCCGGTCGAGCTGGGGGTGCCGACCGAGTCCGCGCTCTGGGCGGCGGCGCAGCGCGGGGTCATCATGGCGGCCCGGGAAGCTGGACCGCTGCTCCTTGAGCCGCTCATGTCCCTGGAATTGGAGCTTCCCACGGAAAACCTCGGCAAGGTGATCGGCTCACTGCAGCAAAAGCGCGGCCGGGTGGAAGGGATGGAAGAGCGAGGGGGGATCCAGGTGGTGCGGGCAATCGTCCCCTTGGCCGAGATGTTCGGCTACATGACCGAGCTGCGCAGCGCCACCAAGGGGCGGGGGAGCTATACTATGGAGTTCAAAGGTTTCGAGGAAGCGCCCGCCGAGATCCAGGAGCAGTACGGCCTGGCGCAGGGCGTCAAGCGACCTGACTAAGGAACTACAAAGCACGTAAAGCTGGACGAATAATCCCGGCTGGGGTAGGGTGTCAGTTAAAAAGAGAGCCCCCCATGACCGTCACATCATTTTCCACGCTCCACCTGAAAGCCCCCATGTTGAAGAACCTTTCCTCCCTCGGCTACGCCGAGATGACGCCGATCCAGGCACATAGCCTCCCCCTCATCCTGTCCGGCAAGGACGTGATCGCCAAGGCGAAGACCGGGTCCGGCAAGACCGCCGCCTTCGGCATCGGTCTTTTGTCCGGCATGGAGCTCAGCTCCGCGCGTGTGCAGGCGCTGGTACTTTGCCCCACCCGCGAGCTTGCCGACCAGGTTGGCAAGGAACTGCGCCGCCTGGCCCGCTGCACCGACAACCTGAAGGTCCTGACCTTGTGCGGCGGGGTTCCCTTCGGCCCCCAGTCGGTCTCCCTGGAGTACGGCGCCCACGTCGTGGTCGGTACCCCCGGCCGCCTGCTCGATCATCTGCGGCGCGGCAACCTGGACCTCTCTGCCTTGCAGACGCTGGTCCTCGACGAAGCGGACCGCATGCTCGACATGGGTTTTCAGGAAGAAATCTCCGAGCTGATAGCCGCAGCGCCGTCCAAGCGGCAGACCCTGCTCTTCTCTGCCACCTACCCCGAGGAGATCGCGACGCTGAGCGGAAGCATCCAGCACCAGCCGGTGTCGGTCAGCGTCGACGAGGCGCACGACGAGGGGGTCATCGCGCAGCTCCTCTACGAGGTCGACCAGGACGAGCGCTGTGCCGCCCTGGCCCGGATTCTCGGGCACCACCGGCCCGAGTCGACGCTGGTCTTTTGCAATACCAGGAAGGAGTGCCAGGACGTAGCTTGGGACCTGGTCCGGCGCGGGTTCTCGGCGCTGGCCATCCATGGCGATCTGGAGCAGCGCGAGCGCGACCAGGTGCTGGTGCGTTTTGCCAACAAGAGCACCTCGGTCCTGGTGGCGACCGACGTGGCCGCCCGCGGCCTGGATATTAAGGAGCTCTCGGCGGTGGTCAACTACGAGCTGTCCCGCGACCCGGAGATCCACCTGCACCGGATCGGCCGCACCGGGCGCGCCGGCGAGCAGGGGCTCGCGCTCAGCCTGGCGACCGCGGGGGAAGCCAGGCGGGTTCAGGCGGTGGAGAACGCTCAAGGGAGCAGCTTCCCTCGAGGTGACCTGGCGGCCCTGGCCCCGGACGCTGGCAGGCCGCTGGCGCCTCCCATGGTGACGCTGTGCATCGAGGGCGGGCGCAAGAACAAGATGCGCCCCGGCGACATCCTCGGCGCCCTGACCGGAGAGGCCGGGGTTGCCGGGAGCGAGGTCGGCAAGATTGACATCTTCGATTTTCACGCCTATGTGGCCGTCATGCGTGCCAGTGCCGCGCAGGCCCTCGCCTGCCTGATGGGGAATAAAATCAAAGGTCGATTCTTTAAGGTGCGGGAGATTGCCTGATTGACGGGTCGACGAATGTAGTAGCTGGGTTTTGCTGCAAGATGAGCGGCACGGCAAGACTGGTTAAAGCCGTTCCGCCGGCCTTTTCATCAGACTACAAGCTGGCGGGAAGATATTTTGTTCTGAGCGTAATTTTTAGTTGATATTGTTAGTATATAATAATACACTTTGAGTATACAGAGTATGCCGCCTGTGTTGGGAGGTGTGACTAATGAAAGAAAGCACGAAAGACAGGATTCAAGGGAAATTTCACGAAGTAAAAGGTAAAGTTAAAGAAGCCACAGGGAAGGCAGTTGACAACCCTCGCGTGGCCATCCAAGGGCAGGACGAAAAAATCGCAGGGAAGGTTCAGGAGAAGGTAGGACTGACCAAAAAAATCCTGGGTAAATAGTTGAACAGGTACTTTTCAGGTACCAACCTGTACACTTTCCCCACAGAGCCGCTTCTAACAAAAGCGGCTTTTTTTATCCTGCCTCGACGGCGGTAGGTGGCTCGCAAGTCGGCTGTCCAACCCATCTCCCCACAATTACCATTTCAATCTTCAGGTCTACCCAGCCAGCGCCGTCACAAAACGGTCGATGATTGCGAAGGTCTCTTCAGGTTTCTCCTCCTGCGGGTTGTGCCCGCACTCCTCGAGTACTGCCAGCCTCGCCCCCGGAACGGCCTTTTCCAGCCGCTCGCCCTGGGAAATGGGAACGATCCGGTCTTGCCGTCCCCAGAGCAGGAGCATGGGCAGCCGTAGCTTCCCGTAGCAGGCGGCGATCTCCTCGCAGTCGGGAGGGACCAATTGTCGGCAGGTTTCCACCAGCGCCCTCCTGGCATCCCTTTGCTGGTAACAGGGGGCGTAGCGCGCCACGTGCTCCCGGTCGACGAGGCGCTGGTCGAAATAGGCGGCGCGCAGCCCGACCCGCACCCAGGCCTCCGGGGCGTACAGGTAGGTGAAAAGTGGCCCCGCCAGTGGAAACCGGAATATCCTGGCAACCAGGGGGAGGCTTTGGATGAATCCCGGCCCGGCCACCACCACGACATTTGCCAGCAAATGCTCTACTCCCCCCTGCAGCGCCTGTATCGCGGCCAGTAGCGCCACGGCTCCCCCCAGCGAATGCCCCACCACGGTAACCCCGGATAACCCCTCCCGCTTCAGGAAATTCAGCAGCCTCTGGCTGTGGGCCCGGATCGAGTAGTCGGCGCTTGCCGGCTTGGAGGACTCTCCCGAGCCCAGCAGGTCGAGTAGGTACAGGGTGTAGCTACCCTGGGGAAAGAGCCGGACCAGGTCGGTCCAGGTCTCTGAGCGGGACGCAAGCCCGTGGACCAGGACCAGCTTTATCGGTCCGCTACCCAGGACTCGGTAGCGCAAGACTTCTTTCTCTGAGAGGGCGCAGGCATGCAGGAATGAGTTCATTTCGCTAGTTTACCAGAAAGAGCGACTTATACGCCGGAAAGCTGCGCTCTATTCATCATAAGGCTAGCCATCTGCGAGCAGAGCGGGATTGCTCACGACCCCCATTGTACCCGTGCGTCACACCTTGTTTCGCATACGCACACCCGTCACAACTTGCCTTGATGTAACTTGCTGATATTCCGCAAAAACAACATCTGGCACCATTTCTGTAATTAATAACCTCAGAATCGTGCAGCTGTAGATGGGTGTCCCTTGTGGGTACAGTTGCCGGCCAATGTCCCCCTCGGATCTGATCAAAAGGGAAGATAGAGGCGGCCCAGGCCGCAGGCAGCTGCATGGCAAACTGGAAAACTTTGCAGAATTTTAAGCACTGAAGGCGGCTTCCCCAATGGAAAAAATAAGTTTACGGATGAAAACGGCACTGAAATTTTCAGCGATCTTCGCAGTAGGAGCGGCGGGCTTTTCCTGTCTTGCCGTAACCTTTCTGGACCGGGAGCTCAGGCGGGCGCTCCCCGACCCGCACTATGCCCTGGCGCAGGGCGTCGTCCAGCAGAGTTGGCATTTTATGGCTTTGGAAATAGCAGTCTCGACTCTGGCCGTGCTGGTGCTGGTCTGGCTTTTGATGAGATGCCTTGCCGCTCCGCTTTTGACCCTGACCCGTCAGGTTGAGTCCATGGAGGGGGCAATCGAGCAGACACGGCTCGATACCGTCTGCTCATCCCCCGAGATCGCGACGTTGACGGCGGCTTTCAACCGCATGATCGATACCGTAGCGGACCACCGTAGGATGCAGGAAGAATTGCAGCAAAGCGAGGAGCGCTACCGCATTCTGGTGGAAAGCTCCCCCGACGCGATCCTGTTGCACCGCAATGGGGTCTTACTCTACGTGAACAGCGCGGCCTTGCATCTTTTCGGCGCCGAGGAGGAGGGACAGTTGGTTGGCCGGCCGGTCGAGTCGGTGGTCCATCCAGAGTTCCAGGCCCTGGTCAAGGAGCGCGCCGAGCAGGCCCAGTTCAACGTAGGCCATGCCAATCCGCGCCATGAGGAAAAGGTGCTCCGGCTTGATGGCAGCGCCGTTGAGGTAGAGGCCATCGGCACTCACCTGATCTACCTGGGGGAGCCGGCCGTGCAGGTCGTTCTGCGGGACATCACCACGCGCAAGGCGGCGGAACGGGAGCTTCGGGAAAGCGAGGAAACCCTCAGGAACCTGATGGAACTGATGCCGGTAGGTGTCGGCCTGGTGACGAACGACGGCACCGTGGAGTACCTGAACCGCTACTTCCAGGAGCATTTCGGATACGGCCTCGCCGACGTTCCGAACCTGGACTCCTGGTATTCCCAGGCCTATCCCGATCCCGTCTATCGTGCGGAGATGGTCGCTACCATCAATGCCAATCTGGCGCAGGCGCAGGAAGCGGGCACGCCCGTAGCGCCGACCGAGGTGGACATCACCTGCAAGGACGGCTCGGTGCGCCACATCATCATCAACCGTCAGAGGGCCGGCCACCGCCGGATGGTCATCTTCACCGACATCACCGAGCGTGAGTCCCTGCAAAACGAGCTGCTGAAGTCTCAGAAACTTGAGTCCCTCGGGGTGCTCGCGGGCGGCATCGCTCACGATTTCAACAACATTCTGACTGGCATTCTGGGCAATATCACTCTAGCTCAGCTGTTTCTGGACCGGACCCATCCCTCCTTCGCCCCGCTGGGCCACGCCGAAAAGGCCGCCGCCCGCGCGGGCGAATTGGCTACCCAGTTGCTCACCTTTGCCAAAGGGGGGACGCCGGTGAAAAAGACGGTCGCCGTGGCCGCTCTCATCGAGGAGGCCGTCTCGCTGGCGCTACGCGGAGCCAATGTGAGCGGTCAGGTCCGCATCCCGGCGGGGCTCCATGCCATCGAGGCAGATGAGGGGCAGATGAGCCAGGTGTTCCACAATATCGTCTTCAACGCGGTCCAGGCGATGCCCGGTGGCGGCACGCTGATCGTCAGCGCAGACAACGTCGCTCTGGAAAGCGGCAACCGGCAGGCGCTTCCCCCCGGTGACTATGTCCGGATAAACTTCGCCGACGAGGGGTGCGGCATGCCGGAGGAAACGTTGAACAAGATCTTCGATCCCTATTTCACCACGAAGCCGGGCGGCACAGGGCTGGGGCTCGCGTCGGTCCACTCGATCATCACCAAGCACGGGGGGCAGGTGGAGGTGCGCTCCCTGGTCGGGAGAGGGACGGACTTCACCTTCTATCTCCCCTCGGTGGGGGACGCCGCAGCCGGGGCCGCAGCGTCCGGTGTTCCGGCCCAGGATGACGTCCATGCGGGCGGGGCGGTGCTGGTCATGGATGACGACGAACTGATCCAAACCCTTGCCACCCAGATACTGGAGCATCTCGGCTACCAGGTCACCACCTGCACCAACGGTGATGACGCCATCGCGCTCTATGACGCGACTGCCAAGTCGGGCACCCCTTTCCTGGCGGCGATCATGGATCTCACCATCCCGGGAGGAATGGGCGGCAAGGAGGCCGCCCAGCGGATATTATCCCTCCACCCGGCGGCCCGGCTGATCGTTTCCAGCGGCTATTCGCATGATCCGGTCATGGCCGATTTCGGCAGCTACGGTTTTTGCGCCGCCATCGCAAAGCCGTACCGGGTGTCAGAACTGGCCGCCGTGCTGGCCCATCTGACGGACGGGGCGAACCCGCCCAATTAATTTGCGCGCGGGCCGGGACACGAGGAACTGAACCGGTAAAGGGCGATGCGCGTGCAAGCTGAGTCGTGCAGGGCCCTGACGAATACGGCACTCCAGCGGGGGAAAACGTGTATAATTAGAGCGTAGCTCGGGGTTACCAACCGCCGAGCTATAAGTCCTTCCTGCAGAGCAAAAGAGACTACCAGTAAGGTGCGCCATGCCTCACCACGACCGCTCGTTCACCATCATGACCTACAACGTACACCGCCTGATCGGCAACGACCGCCACACCTCGGCCCTGCGCATTGCTCAAGTAATCGACGCCCATCAGCCTGACATCGTGGCCCTTCAGGAACTCCCCGGGGCCAGGTTTCGCCCCGAGGAAGGGGGGACCGCCCAGGACCTGGTCCGGGAACTGGCGCAGCTCGGGTCGGCGAGCGGTCTTCCCTTCATGGAGCGGGAGCGCTGCGGCAACGTCGTGCTGAGCCGCTTTCCCATGCGACTGGTCAGAGCGGGAGGGCTGCATCCGGAGACCAGGCGGCGCTCCACCTTCCCCCGGGGGGTGCTCTGGGTGGAAATAACGATTTACGGGCGCCTGCTGCAGGTCGTCAACACCCACCTGGGACTCACCCCGCCCGAACGCTCCTCCCAGGTGAAGGTGCTCTGTGGGCCGGAGTGGCTCGAGCACCCGGCATGCCGGCGCCCCGTGCTGCTGTGCGGAGATTTCAATGCCCTGCCGAGCTCTGCCGTCCACAAGAAGCTCAAAAGCGCACTGAACGACGAGCAGGAAAGCCTTGGCTTCGGGCACACCGAGTGGACCTTCCCTAGCCACTACCCCCTGGTCCGCTTCGACCACCTGTTCGTTTCGCCGGATCTGACCGTCGAGAGGGTGCAAATCCCCCAGACCAAGCTGACCCGCGTCGCGTCGGACCACCTGCCGCTGGTAGTAAAACTGCGGTTTGCCTAATGCGCTGCGCAGGCGCCTAACGGCGAGGCTGCCGCGGGGGGGCGGGAGCCGTAGCGCTAGGGACGCAGGGGAGCGGAGCATTAATTGCGCCTGGCCTAAATACTGTTAAAGTAAACTGGTGTCAGGTCGAAGAGAAGTCTCATAATTAATCAAGGTAGGTCCCTTGCACGGGGGCCATTGGAGAGCGTGCCATGAGCGAATTTATTGACATGCCGGCGGAAATGGAAGTTCAGGAACTGATCGTCGAGAGGGTTTTGCAAAACACCGGGGCGCACTTGGAAATCTGCCTGGTCAAGCATGGAGCCCAGTACGAAGCGGCACTCTTTTTCGACAAGAAATACAAGCCCGGTCCTCCCATGCCTCGCCTGCTGGAGACCCCTTCGGGGCAATCGACACACTGGATGGGGGTGCGCCCCAAGGTGGGGCTGACCCAGGAGGAGGCGGAGAAGATCGCCTACGAGGTTAACGGGGTGAACGCCCTGCACCGCATCCAGATGAGGGATACCTGGGGCAGCCTGCTGGACTGCGTCTAGGCGCGGGCTGAGCCTTCCCGGCGCCCTGACACGGACGGGTTCCTGCCGAGTCCTGCGCACGACGATCGATAAAAACAAAAGAAGCCGCTCTCTGGTCGAGAGCGGCTTCTTGTTTGATGTGTCTGGTCTCTCCCTCCTACATCTCCACCCGGGTCAATACCCCCTGCAGCTTGCTGGCCGGAAGCTTGTTGAACTGGACGAAGTTCGGGGTCAGCTTCTTGATGACGGAGAACACCTTCCAGACCGGGTTGTTGGTGGAGATGTCCTCGACACCGTAGAAGATGACCTTCTCGGCGATGCCGTTTCGCTTCAAAAGCCCCTCGATATCGATGACTTCCATGTAGCCGGCGAAGATCTCGAACGCCTCCAGCCCGCTGCCGAGCGCGCCGGTCACCTTGGAGCTGATGCCGAACGGCTCGTCGGTCCTCACGATGGAGATGAAAACGTTGCGCTCGTAGATTATGTTACTGCGGATGATGCAGTGCACCACGTAGGGGGGGACGACGTTGTACTCGCGGGTGAAGAAGAGCCCGGTCCCGGGAATGGTGCGCCCCTTGGAGTAGATCTGCTCGTAGGAAAGCAGGAAGGTATCCAGTTCCAGCGGGCGCAGCGCCTTGTAGAGGGCGCGCTGTCCCTTGGTCCAGACCAGGATGGTCCCGAAGGGGACCCCGGCCAGGATGAGCGACCAGTAGCCGCCGTGCGGCAGCTTGTTCAGGTTGGCGATCAGGAAGACGAAGTCGATGATCGTGACGAAGAGCGCGATGGGGACCTTCCATTTCTTCGTGGTGTTGGCGAAGATGATGGTCATCATGATCCCGGTGATCGCCATGGTCCCGGTGACGGCCAGGCCGTAAGCCGCGGCCAGGTTGTCGGACTTCTTGAAGAGCAGCATGATGAAGATGACCAGGATCATCAGGAACCAGTTCACGCTTCCGATGTAGATCTGGGATTTCAGGTAGCTTGAGGTGTAATCCACCTTCATGAGCGGCATGATCCTGGTGGTGATCCCCTGGTACACGATGGAGAAGACGCCGGAGATCAGGGCCTGGGAGGCGATGACTGTCGCCAGCACGGTGAGGATCAGGAACGGGATGTAGAGGAACTGGGACTGGCTCTGCACCATGCCGAACAGGGTGTTCTTGGTGTCCGGATGGGCGAGCAGGAAGGCCCCCTGGCCCAGGTAGTTGATGATCAGGGCCACGAAGACGAAGTACCAGGCCCGCAGGATCGGCTTTCTCCCCAGGTGCCCCATGTCGGCGTAGAGCGCCTCGCCGCCGGTGGCGCACAGGATGACCTCGGAGAGCACGAAGAAGCCGGACATGCCGTTGTCCATGAAGAACTTGATGGCGTACCAGGGGCTCGCGGCCTTCACGATACCCGGGTTCCCGGCGATGGCGACCAGGCCCGAGGCGGAGAGGGCGAGGAACCAGAGCACCATGAGCGGCCCGAAGGCGCGCGCCACCTTGTCGGTTCCCTTGTACTGGAACACGAAGAGGGTGATCGCGACGCAGGCGGCGAAGAAGATCAGCGTGTTCTGGGAAAGGTCGGCGCAGGCGGGTATCAGCACCAGGCCCTCCACCGCGGAGAGGATACTGATGGCGGGTGTGATGACGCCGTCTCCCAGCAGCAGCGAGACCCCGATGAAGGAAAGGAAGCTGACCAGCCCCAGGTAGCGGCTCCCCTTGAGCAGGCGGACCAGGATCTCCTTGAGAACGATGGTGCCCCCCTCGCCCTTGCGCCCCAGACTCATGGCGAGCCAGGCGTATTCCACGGTCACCAGGATCACCAGGGTCCAGACGATCAGCGAGAGGATGCCGAAGATATTGTCCTGGGTCGGCTTGGTGATGGCGAAGATGACGGTCAGGGTGTATATGGGGCTGGTCCCGATGTCGCCAAAGACAAGTCCCATCGACTTGACGATGCCGCCCCAGAAGGATTCCACGTGTTTGCTCATGCCTGAAGGTACCTCCATTAATAAACAGCGCACTTATATCATTAGGCCGAAGCCATTACAACTGAAATCCCCCTTTGCACTTGACATTACGGAGGTTTCCTAGTAGTTTTAAGCGTTTCTCTCAAGCTTTAACCGATAGCGGAGGCCGCTTAAATGGACTACAAGGAATCGCTCAACCTGCCCCTCACCGCCTTTCCAATGAAAGGGAATCTCCCCCAGCGCGAGCCCGAGATGCTGAAGCAGTGGGAGGAGGCGGGACTTTATAGCAAGATCGAAGAGACCGGCCAGGGGAGGCCGCGTTACATCCTGCACGACGGCCCTCCCTACGCCAACGGTCATATCCATATCGGGCACGCCCTGAACAAGATCCTGAAGGACGTCGTCCTCAAGAGCAAGCGGATGAGCGGCTTCGATGCCCCCTACGTCCCGGGCTGGGACTGCCACGGGCTCCCCATCGAGCTGCAGGTGGAGAAGAACCTGGGCTCCAAGAAGCACGAGGTCTCCAAGCTGCAGATGCGCAAGCTCTGCCGCGAGTATGCCGCCAAGTTCGTGGCGATCCAGCGCGCCGAGTTCGAGCGCCTGGGCATCTTCGGCGAGTGGGAGACCCCCTACCTGACCCTGCACCACAGCTATGAGGGTGCCATCGCCCGCGAGCTGGCCCGCTTCGCCGAAAACGGCGGCCTCTACAAAGGGAAGAAGCCGGTGCACTGGTGCTCCTCCTGCGGGACGGCGCTGGCCGAGGCCGAGGTGGAGTACGCGGACCACAACTCTCCCTCGGTCTTCGTGAAGTTCGCGCTGAAGGACGATCTGGGCGCCGCCATCCCGGAAATCGCCGGGAAGAAGGCTTCCATGGTCATCTGGACCACGACCCCCTGGACCCTGCCGGCGAACCTGGCCGTCGCGATCCACCCGGAACTTTCCTACGTGGCGCTGGAGGTTGCCGGCGAGATCCTGATCGTCGCCGACGGCCTGAAGGAGAGCTTCCTGGCGCAGATCGGAGCGCAGGGGGAGGTGCTGGCGACCTTCCCGTCCACGCTCCTGGACCACAAGCTCTGCCGCCACCCGTTTTACGACCAGGACTCGGTCATCCTGCTGGGCGAGCATGTCACCCTGGAAGCCGGCACCGGCTGCGTGCACACGGCGCCCGGGCACGGCCAGGAGGACTACGAGCTCGGCCTCAAGGAAGGGCTGGAGATCTACAACCCGGTCGACAACCGCGGGAAATTCTACGAGAACATAGAGTTCTTCGCCGGCCAGTTCGTCTTCGACGCCAACAAGCACGTCATCGAGAAGCTGATCGAAGTGGGGGCGCTCCTGGCGCAGAAGGAAATCTCCCACTCCTACCCGCACTGCTGGCGCTGCAAGAAGCCGATCATCTTCCGGGCCACCGAGCAGTGGTTCATCTCCATGGAACAGAACGATCTGCGCAAAAACGCCCTGACCCAGATAAACTCCGTGAACTGGATCCCCAAGTGGGGCAAGGAGCGCATCTACGGCATGATCGAGAATCGCCCGGACTGGTGCGTCTCGCGCCAGCGCTCCTGGGGGGTGCCGATCACGGCCTTCTACTGCAAGAGCTGCGGGGAGGTCATGGCGGACGGCAAGATCATGCACCACGTCGCGGACCTGTTCAGCGAGCACGGCTCCGACATCTGGTACGACTGGGATGCCGCGGCCTTCCTCCCGGAGGGGACCGTTTGCCCGTCCTGCGGCAAGGGTGATTTCGACAAGGAAACCGATATCCTGGACGTCTGGTTCGACTCCGGCGTGTCCCACGCGGCGGTCCTGGAGCTGCGCCCGAACCTGGGCTCCCCCGCCGACCTGTACCTGGAGGGGAGCGATCAGCACCGCGGCTGGTTCCATTCCTCGCTGCTTGCTTCGGTCGGCACCCGCGGCAGGGCGCCCTACAAGAACGTGCTGACCCACGGCTTCGTCATGGACGGCTCCGGCCGCAAGATGAGCAAGTCGGTCGGTAACGTCGTCGCCCCCGAGGACGTCATCAAGAAGTTCGGGGCCGACGTGCTGCGCCTCTGGGTCGCGGCCCAGGATTACCGCGAGGACCTGCGTATCTCCCAGGAGATCCTGACCCGGCTCTCCGAGAGTTACCGCCGCATCAGGAACACCTGCCGCTACATCCTCGGCAACATCCACGACTTCGATCCCGCCGCCCACTCCGTGGCCTACGCGGACATGCCGGAGATCGACCGCTGGGCCATGCATCAGCTGGAGCTCTTGAAGGAGAAGGTGCTCGCTTCCTACAACGACTGCGAATTCCACATCCTGTACCACGCGGTGAACGGCTTTTGCACCGTCGAGATGAGCTCCTTCTACCTCGACATCCTGAAGGACCGGGTCTACACCAGCAAGGACTCCTCGCTGGCCAGAAGGAGCGCCCAGACCGTCATGTACACCATCCTGGACAACCTGGTCCGCATGGTGGCGCCGGTGCTCTCCTTCACCGCCGAAGAGATCTGGGCCGTCATGCCGGGGACCCGCGAGGCGAGCGTGCACCTGGCGCTCTTCCCGGCGCTTACCCCTCAGTGCAAGGACGAACTGCTCGCGGTGCGCTGGGAGAAGATGATGAAGGTGCGCGGGGAGGTTTCCAAGGCGCTCGAACTGGCCCGCGTCAAGAAGACCATCGGCCACTCGCTCGACGCGGCAGTCGCCATCAAGGCCGCCGGCGAGACGGGCGAACTGCTGCGTGAGTTCCAGGGGGAACTGGCCGGTATCTTCATCGTGTCCAAGGCAGGGCTGGTTGCTGAGCTTTCCGGCGAGGACGTGTACCGGGCGGAAGGCGGCGAGGCGCTGGAGATCCTGGTGAGTGCCGCGCCCGGCGAGAAGTGCGAGCGCTGCTGGTGCTACGACGAGGAGATCGGGCAGGATTCCGAGCACCCGACCCTCTGCCCCAAGTGCCTCGCTGCGGTTAAGTAGTTGCTACCCAATCCTTTCGGGTTGGATAACGTTGATCCCAAAAGAGGCAAGGCGGGAGCGATTTGCTCCCGCCTTGCTGATAAACGCCTGACAGACAGGACCTTCAATGACATTCAGATATAGGATACTGCTGGTGGTCTCGGCGCTCGTGCTGGTCCTGGACCAGGCTACCAAGCTCTACATCGACCGGAGCATGGCGCTGCACAGCTCCATCACCGTCATCGAGAACTTCTTCAATATCACCTATTTGAGGAACAAGGGGGCCGCCTTCGGCATCCTGGCCAATTCAGCCTACCGGCTCCCCTTCTTTCTGCTGGTCTCCGCCGTTGCCGTCTGCGTCATCTTCGTGGTGATCAAGAAGCTGCGCGAGGACCAAAGGCTTGCCGCCAGCTCGCTATCGCTGATCTTCTCAGGGGCGCTCGGCAACCTGATCGACCGGGTCAGGATGGGTGAGGTGATTGACTTCCTGGACGCGCACTGGTACGACCACCACTGGCCCGCCTTCAACATCGCCGACTCGGCCATCTGCGTCGGGGTGTTCCTGCTGGCGATCGACATGTTCCTGGAAGAGCGCCGGGCCCGCTAAGTCGCGTCCCCCCTGCAGGGCAGGGGGGAAGGCTCGCGAAGCGAGACAGGGGGTTCTCCTCCTGCGGAAAACCCCCCTGCTTCACTACGTGCAGCTTCCCCCCTACTTCATAGGGGGGATAGAATCTTCCTGCACGATCTCCGAAACCAGCAATTCCCGCAGCTCCGGCGGCAGGCGCTTGGCCCGCATTCCTTCCCCAACGCAGGCCAGGGTGACGCGCGCCTCGACAAGGAGCTTGCCGTCTTCCTTCCGGTACACCCGCTGGCCCGCGACGAAGGAACTGTTCTTCACCGCGACGATGCCGGTTTCCACCTCCAGCAGGTCGTCCAGCCGGGCCGGGGAGCGATAGCTGATCTCGATCGCCACCACCGGAAAGATGATCCCCTGCTCGTGCATGGCCTGCACCGAGAGTCCGCGGTCCCTCAGAAACTCGGTCCTGCCCCTCTCCAGGTAACGCAGGTAGTTGGCATGGTACACTACGCCCCCCGCATCGGTATCGTCGTAATAGATCCGTACTTCCATCACCCCTCCTGGCCCAGCACCTTTTCATAGACTCCGCGGACGACCGAGGTCACCCGCTCGTAATCCGCCATGAGCATCTGACCGGGATTTTTCAGCTGGGCGTCATAGCCGAGGCGGCGGGCCAGCTTGTTGAGGTAGTGCAGCGGTCCTCCCAGATCGTTCATGGAGTAGTCGTGGATGATGCGCAGCCGGTTCTCCAGCCGGCGCAGGAACCGATACCCGTCGGTGAGCGCCTGGCAGTCGGCCTCGGGCAAGAGGCCCAGCTGGCGCACCGCCTCCAGCGCCCCCAGGGTGTTGCAGTTCCTGAGCTCCCGGTGCTGGTGGCCGTGGCTTAGCTGCAGGTACTGGACCACGAATTCTACGTCCACCATGCCGCCGCGCCCCGTCTTGATGTTGTAGCTTCCGGTGGTCTCCTTGGCAAGTTCCACCTCCATGCGCATGCGAAGCCGGTGAATCTCGCGCTTCACCATCTCGTCCGCGCCGAAGCCGTAGACCGCCCGCTCGACCACCTGTTCGATGGCACTTTTGAGCTGCGGCGCACCGTAGGTGACCCGCGCCTTGGTGAGCGCCTGGCGCTCCCAGATCTGCGACTCGGTGCCGTGATAGCTTTGGAACGATTCCAGAGAGGCGACCAGAGGGCCGGCGTTCCCGGAGGGGCGCAGCCTGGTGTCGATCTTGTAGGCGTATCCTTCGCGGGTCTGGCTGGTCAGGATCATGATGATCTTCTGCCCCAGCTTGGCGAAGTACTCGCGGTTGGTGATGCTTTTCTCGCCGTCTGTCATCCCCTGGCCGTCGTAGATATAGATGATGTCGAGGTCGGAGTGGTAGTTGAGCTCGAAGCCGCCCAGCTTGCCCATGGCGACGATGGCGAAGGCGGCCTCGCGGCTGCTCCCGTCGGCCTCGACTACCCGGGGGCGGCCGAAACGGGAGAGCTCGCCGGTCGCCAGGCAGCAGGCGACCTCCAGGCAGACCTCGGCGAGGTTGGTGAGCTGCAGGGCGACCTCGGGCTGCTTCATCTTGCCGTGGATGTCGTTCATGCCGATGCGCAGGAACTCCTCATGCCGGTAGCGCCGCATCGCGTCGAGCTGCTCCTCGAAGCCGTCCGCCTGGTTAAGCAGGTGGTCGAGCTCCTGCGCCATGGTAGCGCGCTCCTTCAGCAGGTAGGCATAGCCGCGGGTGATCATGCTGTCGAGCAGCTCCGGGTGGCCGATGAAGATCTTGGAGAGAAACTCGGACATGCCGAACATGGAGGTGAGCAGCTTCAGGATGTCGCGGTTCTCGGCCAAAAGCGCGTAGAAGGAGGAGCGGGTCCTGATGGCCGCCAGGAAGCGCTCCAGGTTGGCGAGCGCCAGGTCCGGGTCGGGCGAGGCGAAGATCTCTTGCAGAAAAAGTGGCGCGATCTTCTCCAGGATTCTCATGCCGCGCTCGGTCAGATTCAACCTGGGCGGGCCGTCGCGCAGCACCAGGAGGTTTTCGTAGGCGGCGTCCGGGTGCTCGAAGCGGCGCTCGGCGAGCATGTCCTTGATCAGGTCGGGGTCCGCCTTGGTGTCGAAGAAGAAGTAGACCTCGGGAAGCACCTCCTCCTTGATGCGCCGGTCCCGCGACAGGAAGAGGTCGCCGTAGATGGCGGAGACGCTCCTGCGGTGGGCCTCCAGCGCCTCGCGGAAACGCTCGGGGCCGTCCGCCCTGAGAAAGCCGCAGCGCCTGGCCAGGGCGCGCATTTCTTCATCCTTCCTGGGCAGGGAGTGGGTCTGGCGCTCCTGGACCACCTGGATGCGGTGCTCCACGGTGCGCAGGAAACGGTAGGCCTCGGCGAGCGAGGTGCAGTCCGCCTCCTTGATGATGCGGGAATCCCTCAGGTTTAGGAGCGCCTTCAGGGAGTTCCTTTCCCTGAGCTGCGGGTTCTTCCCGGCGTAGACGAGCTGCAGCGCCTGGATGAAGAACTCGATCTCCCGGATCCCGCCGCGCCCCAGCTTGATGTTGACCTCGCCCTCCTGGCTTCGGATCAGGGACGCGTCGATGCGCTTCTTCATCGACATCATGTCCTCGATCAGGTTGTAGTCCAGGTAGCGCCGGTAGATGAAAGGGTCGAGGGCGGCGAGAATTTGCTCGCCAAGCTCCAGCGAGCCCGCCACCGGGCGGGCCTTCATCATGGCGGCCCGCTCCCAGGATTGCCCCCACGACTCGTAGTAGATCTCCGCCGAGCGCATGGAGGAGGCGAGGTCCCCACCCTTGCCGTCCGGGCGCAGCCCCATGTCGACCCGGAACACGAAACCGTCCCCGGTCACCTGCGAGATGGCGCGGCTCACCATCTCGGCGAGCTTCGCGAAGAAGGTGTGCAGGGAGATCTTCCCCTTTAGGCCGCCCCGGTCGTCGGGCACGCCTGCCGTCTCACCCTGGTCTGAGGAGTAGAAGTAGATGAGGTCGATGTCCGAGGAAAAGTTGAGCTCGCGGCCGCCCAGCTTCCCCATGCCGATGATGGTAAGGTCGGCCTCCACCAGGCCGTCCGGGGAGCGCTCCAGCGGGATGCCGTGCTCCCGGACCAGTTCGCGGCGCGCGGCCTCGTAGGCGATCTGCAGGGTGGCGGCGGCGAGCGCGGCGAGCTCCGCGGTAACCTCCTCCAGGGACGCCAGGCCGTTCAGGTCCCGCGCCGCGATGCGCAGTATCTCCGCGTACTTGAAGCGCCGCAACAGCGGGAAGGCTTCCTGGTAGCCGACCTCGTCAGGGATGCGGCTTCTGAGGGTGGAGAGCATCTCCGCCTCGGAGCGGGCGCGCATGATATCGCGCTCCAGGAAGAGGCGCTGAAAGAAGTAGGGGTCCTTGCAGATAATGTTGGTGAGGAAGGGGGAGGAACCGCAGATGTTCATGAGCTGGGCGACACGCGAGCGCCGGGAGCAGAGTTCCAGGAACCCTTCCCGGCCCGCCACCAGGCTGATGCGCTCCACGCCGTTCAGGGCCATGTCGGGAAGCGGGGTGGCGAGGGCTGCGACGGCGAGCTCGGCCACCAGCTCGGGCTGCAGCACCTCGCCCAGAAGGCGCAGGTTTTCGGCCGAGCGCGCCCCGTAGCTGAACCCCCCCCTTTCGAGGAAGGCCGGTAGACCAAGGGCCGACCTGCCGGCAAGTGCATCCCGGAGCGTGGCGACGAACTCGGCGAAGTGGCTCATTGGCCGACCAGCGCCCTGAGCTCCTTCTCGTAATCGCCGCGCACGACCCCCTTCTCGGTGATGATGCCGGTGATGTAGCGGGCGGGGGTGACGTCGAAGGCGGGGTTTCTCACCTTGACACCCTCGGGGGCCACGCTCACCCCCTGGACCCGGGTGACCTCGCTGGCGGCGCGCTCCTCGATCGGGATCTCGTCGCCGCTGGCGAGCTTCAGGTCGAGGGTGGATATCGGGGCCGCCACGTAGAAAGGGATACGGTTCTCCTTGGCGAGCACAGCGACGGAGTAGGTGCCGATCTTGTTGGCGGTGTCGCCGTTAGCGGCTATGCGGTCGGCGCCGACGACGCAGAAGTCGATCTCGCCGCTTTTCATGAGCCAGCCGGCCATGTTGTCCGAGATCAGGGTGACCGGGATGGAGTCCTTCATGAGCTCCCAGGCGGTGAGCCGGGCACCCTGGAGCCAGGGGCGGGTTTCGTCGGCAAAGACCCGGATGCCCTTGCCCGATTCTTGGGCGGCGCGGATCACGCCGAGGGCGGTGCCGTACCCTGCAGTAGCAAGCCCGCCGGCGTTGCAGTGGGTGAGGATGGAGGCGCCCTCCTTGACCAGGGTTGCCCCGTGCTTGCCGATCAGCTTGCAGATCTGCAGGTCCTCCGCCTCGATGCTGATCGCCTCGGCCTTGAGGATCTCCCGGATCGAGTTGAGGTTCATCTCGCGGTGCTGCTGAGCGACCTTCTTCATGCGCTCCAGAGCCCAGAACAGGTTCACCGCGGTCGGCCTGGTGCGGCCGATCACGTCACAGACGTTTTCCAGCTGCCGGTAAAAGGACTCGAAGGTGTCGGCGATGATGTCCCGGGCGCCCAGGGCGACCCCCATGGCGGCGGCGATCCCGATGGCCGGCGCCCCGCGGATGATCATGCCGCGGATCGCTTCCGCCACGCCCTGGAAGTCCGTGTATTCGTTGTAGACCTCTTCGGAGGGGAGCCTGGTCTGGTCGATCATGATGACCTTGTTGTCGCGCCACTCTATGGTTCTGAAGGACATAGTCGTTACCTCGAAGCCGGTTGTGTTTCGCTTACCCGTTCAGTTTTTTCAGCAGCAGCTCGTTCACCAGGGCCGGGTTCGCCTTCCCCTTGGAGGCCTTCATCACCTGGCCCACAAAGAAGCCGAACAGCTTGTCCTTGCCGCTGCGGTACTCGGCGAGCTGGCCCGCTTCCTTCGCGAGCACCTCGTCGATGATCGCCTCGATGGCGCCGGTGTCGGAAACCTGGACCAGCCCCTTCTCGGCGACGATGGCGGCGGGTTCCTTGCCGGTCTTGTACATCTCGTCGAAGACGGTCTTGGCAATCTTCCCGGAGATGGTCCCCTGCTCCATCAGCTTCAACAGGGCGGCGAGCTGCTCCGGACTGACCGGTGAGTCGGCGATCCCCTTGCCGTCCTCGTTCAGGGACCGGGTCATCTCGCCCATCACCCAGTTGGAGACGGTCTTGGGCTGCGGGAAGAGGGCGACGGTCGCCTCGAAGTAGGCGGCGAGCTCGCGGCTGGCGGCGAGCACCTCGGCGTCGTACTCGGAGAGGCCGAGCTCGGCGGCGAAGCGCGCCCGTTTCGCTTCCGGGAGCTCGGGAAGGCTTGCGCGCACCTCGGAGATCCAGGCCTCGTCGATGATGACCGGGACCAGGTCCGGGTCCGGGAAGTAGCGGTAGTCGTGGGCCTCTTCCTTGCCACGCATGGAGCGGGTGGTTCCGGTGTTCGGGTCGAAGAGGCGGGTCTCCTGGATGATGCGGCCACCCTCGTCCAGTATCTCGGCCTGGCGCTCCATCTCGTATTCGATCGCCTGCTTGATGAAGCGAAACGAGTTGATGTTTTTCAGCTCGGCGCGGGTGCCGAAGGTCGTGGAGCCGACCGGCATGAGCGACACGTTGGCGTCGCAGCGAAAGCTCCCCTCCTCCAGATTGCCGTCGCAGATCCCCAGGTAGACGACGATCTGGTGCAGCTTCTTCAGGTAGGCGATCGCCTCGTCGGGCGAGCGCATGTCGGGCTCGGAGACCACCTCCAATAGCGGCGTACAGGCGCGGTTCAGGTCGACGCAGGAGTCGTCGCCCACCCCGGGGAGGTCGGCGTGCACCAGCTTCCCGGCGTCCTCCTCCATGTGGATGCGGGTGATGCCGATCCGCTTGCGCTCGCCCTCCACCTCGATGTCCAGGTGGCCGTCCAGGCAGATGGGGAGGTCGAACTGGCTGATCTGGTACCCTTTGGGGAGGTCCGGGTAGAAGTAGTTCTTCCGGGCGAAGATGGAGCGCGGCGCGATGGAGCAGTTGGTGGCGAGCCCGGCTCTGATGGCGTACTCGACCACCTTGCGGTTCAGCACCGGCAGCGCTCCGGGAAAGCCGAGGCAGACCGGGCAGGTCTGCGTGTTCGGCTGTGCGCCGAAGCGGGTAGAGCAGCCGCAAAAGATCTTGGTATTGGTGGTGAGCTGGGTGTGCACCTCAAGCCCGATGACGACCTGGTATTTCATTTTTGAGCTCCGGGGAGACAGCGCTAGGGGCGAACACAAGGTTCGCCCCTACGGCGCCATATGTATGTAGGGTGTAGGGGCGAACCTTGTGTTCGCCCAGTTTTTTTTACAGCGCCGCGTTCCTCTTATGCCAGTCGGTCTCTCTCTCGAAGGCGTAGGCCGCGGAGAGGATCGACTGCTCGCCGAATGGCTTGCCGATCAGCTGCAGCCCGATCGGGAGCCCGCCTGCCGAGAAGCCCGCGGGAACCGACAGGGCACAGGTGCCGGCCAGGTTCACCGGTATGGTGAAGATGTCGGAGAGGTACATCTGCAGGGGATCGGCCAGCTTCTCCCCGATCTTGAAGGGAGGTGTCGGCGCGATCGGGGTGAGCAGAAGATCCACCTCCTGGAAGGCGTTCAGGAAGTCCTGCTGGATCAGGGTGCGCACCTTCTGCGCCTTCAGGTAGTAGGCGTCGTAGTAGCCGGAGGAGAGCGCGTAGGTGCCGAGCATGATCCTGCGCTTCACTTCGCTGCCGAACCCCTCGGCGCGGCTCTTGGCGTACATGTCGGCCAGGCCGCGCGCCGCTTCGCTGCGGTGCCCGAAGCGGACCCCGTCGTAGCGGGCCAGGTTGGAGCTCGCCTCGGCGGTCGCGATCAGGTAGTAGGTTGCGACGGCGTACTCGGTGTGGGGAAGGCTCACCTCCCTGATCTCGGCGCCCTGGGCGCGGTACAGCGCGATTGCCTGGTCCATGGAGCGCTTCACGTCCGTGTCGAGCCCCTCGATGAAGTATTCCTTGGGAAGTCCGATCTTGAGCCCCTTCACGCCGGCGCCCAGCCCCGCCAGGTAGTCGGGGACGGGGGTGTCGACGGAGGTGGAGTCCAGCGGGTCGTAGCCCGCCACGGCGCCCAGCATGATCGCCGCGTCGGTGACGTCGCGGGTCAGCGGTCCCACCTGGTCCAGCGATGAGGCGTAGGCGATGACGCCGTAGCGCGACACTCGGCCGTAGGTCGGCTTCAGACCGACGCAGCCGCAATGGGAGGCCGGCTGGCGGATGGAGCCGCCGGTGTCGGTACCCAGGGTCGCGGTCGCCTCCTGCGCGGCGATGGCAGCAGCCGAGCCGCCCGAGGAGCCGCCCGGCGTGCATTCGAGGTCCCAGGGGTTGCGGGTGGCGCCGAAGTAGCTCGACTCCGTCGAGGAGCCCATGGCGAACTCGTCCTGGTTCAGCTTGCCGACAATGACGGCGCCGCGCTCCTTCAGGCGCGCCACGGCGGTGCCGTCGTAGGGAGGGACGAAATTCTCCAGAATCTTGGAGCCGCAGGTGGTGCGGATTCCCTTGGTGATGAAGATGTCCTTGAGTCCGATCGGGATTCCGGTGAGGATGTCCATCTCGCCCTGAGCGATGCGCCGGTCCGCGGCCTCGGCCTCCAGCAGCGCCTCCTCGGGAGTGACGCTGATGAAGGCGTTCACCCGCTCCTCCACCGACTCAATCCTTGCCAGCATGGCGCGGGTCGCCTCGACGCAGGAGAGCTCCTTCGCCTTCAGTTTCTGGTGCAGTTCGTGTAGGGTAAGCTCGAAAATTTCCATTGATAACGCTCCGAAAGAATCTTAAGACGCGTGGCTGGCGTCGTTATTAGCAGTTTGGTCCCCCCTATGGAATAGGGGGAAGCTGAACGTAGTGAAGCAGGGGGGTATTTCGCCGGGAGGGAAACCCCCCTGTCTCGCTACGCGAGCCTTCCCCCCTACTTCGCAGGGGGGATAATTCTGCCGAAGGCATCGTTGCCACCCTCTGCGTCGAGTTTAGCTACCTAACGTCCCTATTCAATGACCTTCGGCACCCTGAAGAAGCTCTCCGCGTGCTTCGGGGCATTGGCGAGGGCGTTATCCACTCCGATTGACGGGGCGAGCAGGTCCTCCCTGAAGGCGTTTTCCATCGGCACCGCGTGAGAGGTCGGAATGATCCCCTCGGTGTCAAGGGCGTTCAGCTTTTCTACGTAGGCGAGTATCGCGTCCATCTGGACCGTGAAGGTGTCCAGTTCCGGTTCGGAAAGGTCCAGCCGGGCGAGGCGCGCCACGTGCTCCACCTCAACTCTCGTGATCTTCATGAATGCTCCAAGGTGCGCCAAGCGGGCGCCCTGATGTTTTGGCTGAATACGGTTTTCTATCATGAAAGGGTGGAAAAGGCAAGATGAGGGCTAGTCCCGCTGAAGCAGCGCCCCCTCGGCCTGGTTCGAGGGCGCGCTTTCCACCGTCTCACCGTTGGGCATGGTTACGACGGTCCTGACCGTGTAGCTGTAGTGTACGCCTATCAGAAGAACCTTGTCCTCATAGTTGTTGCCGGTCCAGGGCTTGGAATTAAGCGGATCAAGCGGCATCGGCTGGCCGCTGGTGCTGCGGTAGATGTTGTAACCGACAAATTTCCCCGCTTCCGGCGGGATGGCGACGAAGGCGAGCACCACGCCGGTGGCGGAGGAGAGCGCTTCGAGGACCGGCGGGAGGGGGGGGGTAATCACGGTGCGATGCGCCCGGTTGGAATCGCGGCTTTGCGCGCCATCCGCGGTGAAGGAGCGGATTTTGTACTGGTAGCTCACGTCCGGCTTCAGGTCGAAGTCGTCAAGCAGGTAGAGATCTCCGACCTGCCTCGCTTCGCGCAGATAGTCGAGGTTTATGCGGGCCCGCTCGGCGTAGGCGCCCGGGCACTCGTCGCAGTCCTGGTTCGCCGGGAGCAGCACGCGCCGAAACAGCAGGAACCCCGCCAGGTCCTTGAGGCGGGAGCCCCCCTGCTCCTTGGTCGGGGCGGACCAGCTAACCTGGAGGTGATTCCCCTTTTGTGCCAGCGTGAGATCGGTGATCGGAGCCGGCACCAGCGCCTCGGGCGGGATCAGCGCCCCCTTCTTGCCGCAGCCGCACAGGATGAGTACGAGGAGGGAAACGATAGTTATGCCCGCTGTTCTTGGTCGTCTCATGCGGAATCCCCCAGAAATCGTGGTCTGTGCTGTCCCCCCTGCGAAGTAGGGGGGAAGGCTCGCGAAGCGAGACAGGGGGGGTCTCCTTACGGCTAAAGACCCCCCTGCTTCACTCCGTTCAGCTTCCCCCCTATTCCATAAGGGGGACAAGGCATTGGTATCTCAGCTGCTTACCTTCCCTCTTTGGCCCGGGCGATCTCGGCCAGCACACGTTCCTGGGCGGTGCCGCCGGTTGCCTTGCGGGCGTTCACCGAGGCCTCCAGGGTTATCGAGTCAAAGATGTCGTCCTCGATCCTCATGGAGAAGAGCTGCCACTCGGCGAGCGAGAGTTCGGGAATGTCCATCTCGTTCTCGATGCAGTAGCGCACCGCCTTCCCGACAATCTCGTGGGCGTCCCGAAAGGCGACTCCCTTCCGGACCAGGTAGTCAGCCACGTCGGTAGCGGTCGAGAACCCGGAGGCCGCCGCAGTCTTCATCCGGACCGGGTTGATGCGCATCTCGCGCACCATGTCGGCGAACACCTTCAGGCACCCTTTGACGGTGTCGATGGTGTCGAAGAGTGGCTCCTTGTCTTCCTGCATGTCCTTGTTGTAGGCAAGCGGCAGCGACTTCATGATGGTCAAAAGCGCCAGCAGGTTCCCGTAGACGCGGCCGGTCTTGCCGCGCACCAACTCCGGCACGTCCGGGTTCTTCTTCTGCGGCATGATGGATGAGCCGGTGCAGAAGGAGTCGGAGAGGTCCACGAACTTGAATTCGCTGGTGGACCAGAGGATCAGCTCTTCCGAGAAGCGCGACAGGTGCATCATCAGGATGGACGACGCGGCGCAGAATTCCAGGGCGAAGTCGCGGTCCGAGACCGAGTCGAGCGAGTTGCGGGTCACCTCGGGGAAGTCGAGCAGCTCGGCCACGTGCTCCCGGTCGATCGGGAAGGTGGTGCCGGCCAGCGCCCCCGCACCCAGCGGCATGACGTTGGTGCGCTTCAGGCAGTCCTCCATGCGCCCCTTGTCCCTTCTGAGCATCTCGTGGTAGGCGAGCATGTGGTGCGAGAAGAGAATCGGCTGGGCGGTCTGCAGGTGGGTGAAGCCGGGCATGATGACGGAGATGTTCTCCTCGGCCTGAAAGAGCAGCGAGTCGATCAGCAGGTCGATGTAGGCGGAGATCTCCACCAGCTCGTCCCTCAGGTAGAGCCGGATGTCGAGCGCCACCTGGTCGTTGCGGGAACGCCCGGTGTGGAGCCTCTTGCCGGCGTCGCCGATGCGCTGGGAGAGCCTGGCCTCAATGTTCATGTGGATGTCTTCCAGCGACACGGAGAAATCGAAGGTTCCCGCCTCGATCTGGTCCAGGATCGCCTTCAGGCCGTGGACAATCTTCTCCACATCTTCGATCGGGATGATCCCCTGCTTGCCGAGCATGGTGGCGTGGGCGATGGAGCCCCGGATGTCCTGGTGGTAGAGGCGCTTGTCGAAGTTGATGGAGGCCGTGAACTCCTCGACGAATTTATCGGTGGGCTGGGTGAAGCGTCCGCCCCAAAGCTTGTCTTTTTCTGACATGGTTAATTCTCCTGCTGTCTGATTGATATTTTGAACATCTTTATCGTTCCCACGCCCAGCGTGGGAATGCATCCAGTAACGCTCCCGCGTTACGGGACGCGGGAGCGTCCCTGGATTCACGTTCCCACGCAGGAGCGTGGGAGGTTATAGTCGTTTTACCTTATCGAGGGACTTCCGAGTCCCCAAGCTTACTCCACCCCTTCTCCTCGCTCCAGTGCAGCACGGAATGCACCTTGAGCGGCACCCGCGAGGTGCGCGGATCGAGCTCGTGGTGCAGCGGCAGGTTGAAGTAGAAAAGCCTGGTCCCGGTGCCGAAGCGCAGCCGGCAGACCGGCGCGCCGCCGAAGTCGTCGCTGGAGAATTCCTTCTCCTGGTATTTTAGCAGTTTGTGCCGGCCGCTGATAACCACGAAAGAGACGCCGTAGCAGGTCTCGCAGCGGACCCCTTCGATCTCACTCTCGTCGGAGCAGTTGCCGAACACGGTCGCCGTGTCGCGTACCCCCGGGGTGTCCTCCAGGTACTCGCCGTAAAATCCGGTCAGGACGTCGCGGTACGAGTGGTGCTCGGGCTTCGGGTTGCACTGTATCACGAAGATGGCGTCCAGGGACTGCCTCATGGTGAAAAAGAGCCGGTCCGCGTGGTCGATGATCTGCCGGATGTTGGACGAATAGAGGTCCCGGTACAGGTAATCCAGGCAGATCAGGGTCATGAAGTTGAAGCAGGCCGGCTCCCCACGGAACAGGTAAAAGTGGCGCCCGCGGTACAGGTCGTGGTCCTTGTCCAGGAACTCCTCGCCTCGGAAGGGATGGGTCTTCGCTTCCAGAAAGACGCGCAGCTTGCCGCCGGCTTCCTTCACGGCGATGGCGCACCAGTTGACCGGCATGCCGAGGATCTCGCCCGAGTCGATGTCGTGCTCCAGGCACCCTAGCGCCTCGGCATTGTCGGCGTGGAAGCGGATCAGCATCCGGCGGTACTCTTCCAGGGGGATCTGCTCAAGGCCGAACATGGTGACCGTGTTGGGCAGAAAGCCCTTCTCGATGATCGCCAGCATCTCGTCGAAGCGGCAGAGCGGGATGGAGCTCTCCGGGAACATCAGGAAGTGCAGGCGCTTCAGGTTCCCCTCGCCGGCGACCACCAGGTCCAGTATCCCCTTCACCTTGCGCCACTGCTCCTCGGGGTCGCTCAGGGCGAAGAGGTGATCCCGGCGCTCGAGGCGGTTGGGAATCTGGGCGATGAGGCAGTGCAGGTGGTGACCCAGGGGGAAGTCGAGATGGACGTGTTGCTCGATGATCTTGACCATAGACTGAAAACCTGTGAGGCGTGATGAGTGATGTATGACTTCGGAACGCGGCGCCTGGTGGTATCACCTATCACACATCACGCGTCACAGCCTTACCCGGTCGTTTCCGGAAAGAGCTTACCCAGAATGAAACGGGCGCCTGCCGGAATCTTGTACTGCGCCAGGTCCTCACTGCGCACCCAGCGCGCCTCCACTACTTCGTCGCGGTTGTGGTTCACGTCGCAGTAAAGCGGCGTGCAGAGGTAGTAGATGATGATGAAGTGGTAGTTGTCGCTCCCCGGCGTCACATGCTCGAAGACATCGATGAGCCGGCCAACCTCCACCTCGAGGCCGACCTCCTCCCAGACCTCGCGTTTGAGCGCCTCGACGATCGGCTCGCCCAGGTCGATCTTGCCGCCCGGCATGACCCACTCACCCTGAAAGGGCGGCACGCTCCGCTTGGTGAGCAGCACCTGCTCGTCCTGGTCGACGATGACCGCAACGACGGAGGTGACGATGTGGCTTGCCTTGAAACTGTTTTCCATATAAAGCGGATAGGGGCACGATGCCTCGTGCCCCTATGACCTCCGTTAAAGCTTGTGAGGGACGATCCTACTTGATCTTATTCGCCTGCATCAGCGCGCGGATGCGCAGCCTGAGCGAGTTCAGCTTGATGAACCCCTCGGCGTCCGCCTGGTTGTAGACCTGGTCCTTCTCGAAGGTGGCGAAGTCGAGATTGAAGAGCGAATCGCTCTCGGACTTGCGGCCCACGGTGCGGCAATGCCCCTTGTAGAGCTTGATGCGCGCGATGCCGTTCACCGACTTCTGGGAGTCGTCGATCAACACCTGCAGCATCTCGCGCTCCGGCGAGAACCAGTAGCCGTTGTAGATCATCTCGGCGTAGCGCGGGATCAGGGAGTCCCTGAGGTGCATGACCTCGCGGTCCATGGTGATCTGCTCCACTGCCATATGCGCCTCGCGCAGGATGGTGCCGCCCGGGGTCTCGTAGACGCCGCGCGACTTCATGCCGACCGAGCGGTTCTCCAGGAGGTCGACCCGGCCGATGCCGTGCTCGCCGCCCAGGACGTTCAGGTGGGCCAGCAGGCGTGCCGGCGTCATGCGCTCGCCGTCCACTGCTACCGCGTTACCCTTCTCGAACTCGATCTCGATGTACTGAGGCTTGTTGGGCGCCTTCTCCGGGGACTTGGTCAGCACGAACATGCTCTCGGGCGGCTCCAGCCAGGTATCCTCCAGGATGCCACCTTCGAAGGAGATGTGCAGGATGTTGCGGTCGCTGGACCAGGGGCGCTTCTTGGTGATCGGGGTCGGGATGTCGTTTTTCTTGGCGTAGTTGAGCAGCGCCTGGCGCGAGTTGAGCTTCCACTCTCTCCAGGGGGCGACTACCGTGATTGCCGGGTTGAAGGCGTAGTAGGCGAGTTCGAAGCGGACCTGGTCGTTCCCCTTGCCGGTCGCGCCGTGGGAGACCGCGTCGGCACCTTCGATCTTGGCGATCTCCATCTGGCGCTTGGCAATGAGCGGGCGCGCGATGGAGGTGCCGAGCAGGTAATGCCCCTCATAGATGGCGTTGGCGCGGAACATGGGATATACGAAGTCGCGCACAAACTCCTCGCGCAGGTCGTCGATGTAGACTTTGTCGGCGCCGGTAGCCAGAGCTTTCTCGCGGACCGGGTCCAGTTCGTCGCCCTGACCGAGGTCTGCGGAGAAGGTCACCACCTCGCAGCCGTATTCGTTTTTCAGCCACTTGAGGATGATGGAGGTGTCCAGTCCGCCGGAATAGGCGAGGACGATCTTTTTCACTTCTTTCTTGGCCATGGGTTCTCCTTTAGGCTTTGGTGTGTGCTGGTTCTTATCTGTCGGATCTGTCGGATCGAACCGATCGGTCGGATCAAAGCATCTGGTCAGTGCTGGCAGCGTTTACTTCATCAAGGTCGCCATGATCGCCTTCTGCACGTGGAGCCGGTTCTCCGCTTCGTCCCAGACCGCAGAGTGGGGCCCCTCGAGGACGTCGTCGCTGATCTCCTCGCCGCGATGCGCGGGGAGGCAGTGCAGCACCATGGCATTGCCCTGGGCCAGGTCGAGCAGTTCCTCGTTCAACTGGTAGCCGGCGAAGGCCTTTTCCCGGATCTTCTGTTCCTCCTCCTGACCCATGCTGGCCCAGACGTCGGTGTTGAGGACGTCGGCGTCCTTGGCCGCTTCTTTTGGGTCCCGGGTGATGACAATCTGCGAGACCGTGTGGGTACGCGCCCACTCCAGCACCTTCGGGTCGGGGTCGTAGCCCACCGGGCAGGCGAGGGTCAGGTCGAAACCGAAGATGGCGGCCGCCTCGATCCAGCTGTTCGCCATGTTGTTGCCGTCCCCGATCCAGGCGAACTTCAGACCCTGGTAGCCGCCCTTGTGCTCGATAACCGTGAACAGGTCGGCCATGATCTGGCAGGGGTGGTGCAGGTCGGTGAGGCCGTTGATGATCGGAACCGAGGCGTACTTGGCGAACTCTTCCACGGTCGCCTGGGCGAAGGTGCGGATCATGACGCCGTCGCAATAGCGGGCGATGACCCGGGCGCTGTCCTTGATCGGCTCGCCGCGCCCCATCTGGGAATCCTTGCCGTTGATGAAGAGCGGGTGCCCGCCCAACTGATACATGCCGACCTCGAAGGAGATCCTGGTCCGGGTCGAGGACTTCTCGAAGATCATGGCGAGCGTCTTCCCCTTCAGCAGGTGGTGCTCGACGCCGCCCTTTTGCTTTTGCTTAAGCTCTTTGGCGAGGGCGAAGATGGCATCCAGTTCTGCCTTGGAGAATTGGCTCAGTGCGAGGAAGTCTTTTTTCATGGGGGTCAGGGTCTCTCTTTCTAAGGTGGCGTATCCGCCTGGTTATTGTATCAGTCTGGCGTTAGTCCTCCCTCCCCCCTGGCGGGGGAGGGTCGGGGAGAGGGGGACGGCGCCATGTAGTACTCCGTTGGCAACTTCACCCTCCCCCCAACCCCCTCCCGTCAAGGGAGGGGGAGGATGCTACGGAAGCGAACTTGTTACGCCGACTGCTCCGTCAAAATCCCGGTGAAGATGGCGATCATCTCGTCCACCTCTTTTTTCCCGACGATCAGGGGCGGCACGAAGCGGAGCACCTTCTCCTGGGCGCAGTTCAGGAGGAGGCCGCGCTCCAGCGCCTTCTTGACGATGTCCGCGCCGGGGAGGGCGAGTTCCACTCCGATCATCAGGCCGATGCCGCGCACCTGGGTGATGATCGCCGGGAATTTGTGCATCAGGGCTTCGAGTTCTCCCGTCAGGTACTCACCGATCTCCTCGCAGTGGTTCAAAATCCCCTCTTCCATGATGGCGCGCACGGTGGCGACCCCGGCGGCGGTCACCAGCGGATTGCCGCCGAAGGTGGAGCCGTGGGTCCCCGGGGTGAAGGCCGTCGCCAGCTCGTCGGTGGCGAGCATGGTGCCGATCGGCGCCCCGCCGGCCAGCGCCTTGGCGAGGGTCATGATGTCCGGCACGATGCCGAAATGCTCGTGGGCGAACATCTTGCCGGTGCGCCCCATGCCGACCTGCACCTCGTCGAAGATGAGGATCAGGTTGTTCTCGTTGCAGATCTGGCGAACCTCCTGCATGTAGCCGGCGTCGGGGATGACGACCCCGCCCTCGCCCTGGATCGGTTCCAGCATGACCGCGCAGGTGACCGGCGAGATGGCGGCCTTCAGCGCGGCGGCGTCATTGAACGGCACGTGGCGGAAGCCGTGCAGCAGGGGATCGAAGAATTTCTGGACCTTTTCCTGGCCGGTCGCGGAGACCGTCGCCATGGTGCGGCCGTGGAAGGAGGCGAGCGCCGTGATGATCTCGTAGCGGTCCAGGCCGAACTTCTCCCGGCTGTACTTACGGGCGAGCTTGATGGCCGCCTCGTTCGCCTCGGCCCCCGAGTTGCAGAAAAACGCCTTGTCGGCAAAGCTCAGGCCGCACAAAAGCTCGGCGAGCTCGATCTGCTGGGGTATGTGGTAATAGTTGGAGCAGTGGATCAGCTCCGCCGCCTGCTTGGCGAGGGCGGCGACCACGGCGGGGTGACAATGACCCAGGTTATTGACGGCGACGCCGGCCAGGAAGTCGAGGTACCGCTTGCCATCCGCGTCCCAGAGGTAGCACCCCTCGCCCTTAACCGGCACCAGCGGATACCGGCCGTAGGTCTTCATGATGTACTTGTCTGCCTTTTCAATCCACTTTGCTGAGTTCATAAAGACCCCTAAAGGCAGGGACTAGGGGCTAGGGGCTGGGGGCTGGAAACACCCAGGTATCCTAGGACACTGTCTCTGCGCAATTTTATGTTTTTATTGGCTTGGCGGGCTGGCCAAGGATCGCTTCCGGGCTTTCGTCGTTACTAGTCCCTAGTCCCCAGCCCCTAGCCCCTGCTTTTCACGCCTGTATTTCCGTCCCGATCCCGATGTTGGTGAAGATCTCCAGCAGGATCGCGTGCTCTATCCTGCCGTCCACGATGTGCGCCTTCTTGACGCCGGCGGCCAGCGCGTCGGTGCAGCAGGTGACCTTCGGGATCATCCCGCCGGTGACGGTGCCGTTGTCTATCAGGGTGGCGACGTCGGAAAGCGGTATGCTGGAGAGGAGTTCACCCCCCTTGCTCTTCACCCCGGAAACGTCGGTGAGCAGGATCAGCTTCTCGGCATTGAGCGCCGCCGCCACCTTGCCAGCCACCAGGTCCGCGTTCACGTTGTAGCTCTCGCCGTTGCGGCCGACCCCGACCGGAGCTATCACCGGGATGAAGCCCCCTTTTTCCAGGGCGAGCAGGATGTCGGGATTGACCTCCACCACGTCCCCGACGAAACCGATGTCAACAGTCTCGGTGCTGCCGTCGTCGCGCCGCACCTGCTGCAGCATCTTCTCGCAAATCAAGAGGCCGCCGTCTTTGCCGGAAACCCCAGCCGCACGGCCGCCATGCTGGTTGATGTAGCCGACCACTTCCCGGTTCACCTGGCCGGTCAGCACCATCTCGACGACCCCCATGGTTTCGGCGTCGGTCACCCGCATCCCCTTGACGAACTCCGAGGTGATGCCGTAGCGCTTCAGGGTCTCGTTGATCTGCGGGCCGCCGCCGTGCACTACCACGGTGTTGATCCCTATGTATTTGAGCAGGATGATGTCGAGAGCGAACGACTTCCTGAGCTTCTCCTCGGCCATGGCGTGGCCGCCGTACTTGATGACGATGGTCTTGCCCGAGAAGCGCTTGATATAAGGGAGCGCCTCCATGAGTGTGCTCGCCTTCTCTATGAGTTTTTGCATGGGCGCCTCTGAATAGCTAATACCTGCATGGAAAGCCGTTAATATAGCAGATAGGGGGAAATAATCAACTCGAAAGACAGGGGCTGGGGACTGGGGACTAGGGGCTGGCAAAGGCAAAGTCTCTGGAGCCGGCACCAACCTGCAGCAATACATAGTAATGCAAGACGAGCAGAAACAGCGACTGGGATAACCCGGGTTTTGCCAGCCCCCAGCCCCTAGTCCCTAGCCCCTGCCTCTTCAAGGCCGCTCTTGATGGGGATGCTGATGGTGACGCGGGTCCCGACGCCCGGCTCGCTCTCGATGCCGATGCTGCCGCCGTGCATGCGGACGAACTCGCGCGCGTAGAAGAGGCCGAGGCCGAAGCCGCGGATCTGACCGGCCCGCTCGGCGTCCACCTGGTAGAACTTCTCGAAGATCTTGGGCAGGGCTTCCTTCGCGATGCCGATGCCGTTGTCCTCGACGCTGATCTGGCAGCTCTCCCCGAGGTTCTTCAACCTGACGCTGACAAAGCCGCTTTGCTTGGAGAACTTGACCGCGTTGTCGATCACCTGCTGCAGGGCGAAACTGAACTTCTCCCGGTCCAGCAGCAGCTCCGGAGTCGGCTCCAGGTCGCAGCGCGGCGAGACCCCCCGCTTTTCGGCCCATTCCTTGGACCCCCCGAGGAGCTTGGGGAGTAGCGAGTTCAGGTCGCAGGGCTCCAGGCGCAGCGGGCCGCCGCTGTCCATGACCGACGAGAAGGTGAGCAGATCGGTCACCAAGCGCCCCAAGTGGCACGCTTCGCCGTAGACCAGACCGACGTACTCCCGGGCCGTCTCGTCGCTCGGGTCGTAGACCCCCGCGGCGAGGTTCTGCAGGAAGAGCGATATGGAGGTGATGGGGGTGCGGAACTTGTGGGAGATGAGCGACAGGAAGTTGGTCTTGAAGCGGTCCAGGTTCCTCAGGTTGGCGATCTCTTCCTTGAGCGCCTTCTTGACCAGCGCCTTGTCCATGGCGCTCTTCAGCTGCAGCAGGTTCAAGGGCTTGGTGATGAAGTCGTCGGCGTCGGCCTTGAGCGCTTTGAGGATCAGCTCCTTGTCGGCGTAGCCGGTCATGATGATCACGACCAGGGTCGGCTCGCGCTCCTTGATCCTTTTCAGCAGCTCGAGCCCGTCCACCTTGGGCATCATGACGTCGGTGAGGATCGCGTCGACCCCGCCCCGCTCGAAAATCCTGAGCGCCTCCTCGCCGTCGCCCGCCTCCAGGACGCGGTAGTCGTGCAGCGCCCTCATGCAGAGGTCGCGGATCACCGCCTCGTCATCGACGATGAGGATGGTCTTTTGCTCCTTATCCTGGATCAGCTCCTGGTCGGATTTTTGGGTCAGCTCGAACATCGGGACTTCCTGCTTTTGGATTGGGGCCGCTCCCTGAGCTTAACAGCTTCCGGCGCGTGTGCAATTCCAATGAAAATTTTTCCTGCCCTACCGGGTTCCAGGGGCCGGGCGGCGCCCCGGGAACTTTATGCCCCGAACCTTAACCTATGATCTTGTACACCGCCTCCAGTGCTTCGGCCAGGTGCTCCGGCTTGGTGCCGCCGGCCTGGGCCAGCTCCGGCTTGCCACCGCCGTTGCCGCCGATGATCGGCGCGATTGCCTTGATGAGCTCGCCTGCCTTCCAGCGGGAAGTCAGATCGGAGGTCACCGCGACCAGCAGGTTCGCCTTGACCCCGTCGGCCGTGCCGAGCACGATGATGCCGGAACCGATGCGGTCCTTCAGGTTATCGGAGAGCTCCCTGAGCCCCTTGGCGTCCCCCTCCACCTTGACGGAGAGGACCTTGATGCCGCCCTGCTCCCGGACCTGCTGGATCAGGTCGGCCGACTTGGAGGCGTTCAGGCGCGCCTGCAGGGTTTCGATTTCCCGGTTCAGCTCGCGCTGGGCGGCCACCAGCTTGTCGACCTTGTCGAGCGCGCTCCCTCCCTCGGCCTTCAGTAGGGTCAGGATGCCGCGCTGCTCGTCTTCGAGCCCGTGCACCAGGGCCAGCGCACCGGTTCCTGTCTGGGCCTCTATCCTCCTGACCCCGGCCGCGATGCCGACCTCGGAGATGATCTTGAAGAGGCCGATCTCGCCGGCGCTGTGCACGTGGGTGCCGCCGCACAATTCGGAGCTCACCTCGCCCACCCGCACCACGCGGACCACGTCGCCGTACTTCTCGCCGAAGAGCGCGGTGGCGCCGCCGGCCAGGGCGTCGGCCGCCGCCATCTCGACAGACTCGACCGCATTGTTCGCCATGATGTGGCCGTTCACCAGGATTTCGACCTCCCGCAGCTCGGAGGCGCTCATGGGAAGGAAGTGGGTGAAGTCGAAGCGCAGCCGGTCGGGGGCGACCAGGCTCCCCGCCTGCTTCACGTGTTCGCCCAGCACCTGCCGCAGCGCCGCCTGCAGCAGGTGGGTCGCGGTGTGGTTCCGGGCCGCGGCCGCGCGGGTCGGTGCGGAGACTTCGAGTTCGGCCGCGTCGCCCACGGCGAGGCTCCCGGAAATAACGGTCCCGCGGTGCACGATCAGGTCGGTGAAGGGGCGGGCCGTGGCGGTTACCTGCAGATGCCCGCGGCCGGTGGATATGGTCCCGGTGTCGCCGGCCTGGCCGCCGGACTCGCCGTAGAACGGGGTCGTGGCGGTGACGATCTCTACCTCTTCCCCTTCGCCCGCCGCTTCCACCAGGACGCCGTCGCGGATGATGGCGCTGATCGGGGAGAAGGCGCACTGCTGGGTGTAGCCCACGAAGGCGCTCCTGGTTCCGGAGCCGTGCAGTTCCTTGTAGATGGAGGCGAGCCCCTCTTCGCCGGATCCCTTCCAGTGCTCGCGGGCCTTGGAACGCTGGCGCTCCATGCAGAGGGCGAAGCCGTCCTCGTCCAGGGTGAACCCCTCGGCCTGCACGATGTCCTGGGTGAGGTCGACCGGGAAGCCGAAGGTGTCGTACAGCTTGAAGATCACCTCGCCCGAGATGACGTTCTCGCCCGCTGCCTTAAGCCGGGTGGTCTCCTCGTTCAGGATGGCGAGGCCGCGGTCCAGGGTCTCGGCGAAGCGCTCTTCTTCGGCGTGGATCACCTTCTTCACGTAGTGCTCGCGCTCCAAGAGCTCCGGGTAGGCGTCCCCCATCATCAGGTTCACCGCGTCGACGATGCGGTACAGCACCGGCTCGCCCACTCCGAGCATCTTGGCGTGCCGGGCCGCCCGGCGCATGATGCGCCTCAGCACGTAGCCGCGCCCCTCGTTGCTGGGGAGCACGCCGTCGCAGATCAGGAAGGTCGTCGCGCGGGCGTGGTCCGCCATGACGCGCATGGAGACGTCGTCCTTCTCGTCGGCGCGGTACTTCTTGCCGGAGAGGGTCTCGATGTGGCGGATGATCCCCTGCAGGAGGTCGGTGTCGTAGTTTGAGGTCACCCCCTGCATGACGGCGGAGACGCGCTCAAGCCCCATGCCGGTGTCGACGGAGGGCTTGGGGAGCGGGTTCAGCGTGCCGTCCTTGTCCCGGTTGAACTGCATGAAGACGTTGTTCCAGATCTCCATGTAGCGGTCGCAGTCGCAGCCGACGGCGCAGTCCTCACCCCCGCAGCCGGTCCCCGGGCCGTTGTCCCAGAAGATCTCCGTGCAGGGGCCGCAGGGGCCGGTGTCGCCCATGGACCAGAAGTTGTCCTTCTCGCCGAAACGGTAGATGCGCTCCAGCGGCACCCCTTCCTGCTGATTCCAGATGGCGGCAGCCTCGTCGTCGTCGGTGTAGACCGTGACGTAGAGTTTTTCCTTGGAAAGACCGAGTTCGACGGTCAGGAATTCCCAGGCGAAGGCGATCGCCTCCTTCTTGAAGTAGTCGCCGAAGGAGAAGTTCCCCAGCATTTCGAAAAAGGTGTGGTGCCGGGCGGTGCGCCCGACGTTCTCCAGGTCGTTATGCTTGCCGCCGGCGCGCACGCACTTCTGCGAGCTGACCGCCCTGACGTAGTCGCGCTTTTCCAGGCCGAGGAAGGTGTCCTTGAACTGGTTCATCCCGGCATTGGTGAAAAGGAGCGTCGGGTCGTTGCGGGGCACCAGGTTGGAACTCTCCACCAGGGTATGCCCCTTGGCCTGGAAGAAATTGAAGAACTGTGCCCGGATCTCTCTGCCTGTCATAAAAAACCTCAATAAATGGATTGTGTCTTAAGTGCCGCCAGGATGGCGCCCAGCGTGAATCCCTTGCGCTGCAGGTAGGCCACGATCCTGCGTTTTTCCTTGTCCGTCGCGATCGCCGGGTCGAAGCCGGGATAGCGCCGCTCAATGGTGCCGGCCAGGACCCCGGTCTCTTCGAACTCCTCGCAGAGCTCGGCGAGGGTAGCCTGCACGATCGCCCCGGCGACCCCGCGGCGTGCCAATTCCTGTTTGAGCCGCGCCCCGTACCCGCGGCCGTTTCTGATCGAGCTCTCCGCAAAGGAGCGCGCGAAGCGGGAGTCGTCCAGGTAGCCGAGCTCCTGGAGCCGCACCACGCTCCCCGTTATCTCCGGCTCGTCGTACCCCTTGGCCTTCAGCTTGCGGCGCAGTTCCGTCTCGGAGTGGTCGCGCAGCGCCAGCACCCTGAGGGCGCAGTCGAAGGCAGAGGCGCGCTGCATCTAGAACTTCTCGATGACCAGGTCGCCGCCGGTCGTGTGGGCTTCCTCCGAGGTGAAGTCGTCCCAGTTGGAGTCCGAGGTGGAGGAGATGCCGGAAATCTTCAGGGCGAAATCGTCCGGGTTGCTCGACTGCCGCATCGCCTCCTCGTAGCTGATCAGCTTCTTGGTCAAAAGCTGCATGAGCGACTGGTCGAAGGTCTGCATGCCGTAGGTGGTGAAGCCCTGGGCAATCGCCTCGGGGATCTGCTTGGTCTTCTCCTTGTCGTCGATGCAGTCCCTGATGCGCGCCGTGCCGATCATGATCTCCACGGCGGGGACCCGCCCCTTGCCGTCGGCGCACGGCACCAGTCGCTGCGACACGACCCCCTTGAGGATGCCGGAGAGCTGCATGCGCACCTGCCTCTGGTGGAAGGGGGGGAACACGGAGATGATCCGGTTGATGGTCTCGGCCGCGTCCAGGGTGTGCAGGGTGGAGAGCACCAGGTGCCCGGTCTCGGCGGCGGTCAGCGCGGTCTCGATGGTCTCGTAGTCCCGCATCTCGCCCACCAGGATGACGTCCGGGTCCTGGCGCAGCGCCGAGGTGAGCGCCTTGCCGAAGGAGAGGGTGTCGAAGCCGACCTCGCGCTGGCTGATCAGGCTCTTCTTGTCCTTGTGCAGGTACTCGACCGGGTCCTCGATGGTGATGATGTTGCAGGTCCGGGTCTCGTTGATGTAGTCGATCATGGAAGCGAGCGTCGTCGACTTGCCGCTTCCCGTCGTGCCGGTCACCAGGATCAGCCCGCGCTGCTCCTGGGCCAGCTTGGTCAGGATCGGCGGCAGGTTCAGCGCCTCCAGCGAGGGGATGGCGATCGGTATGGCGCGCAGTACCATGGCGACCGTGCCGCGCTGGGCGAAGACGTTCACCCGGAAGCGCCCCAGGCCCGGCACGCCGTAGGAGAGGTCCGTCTCGTAGCTCTCTTCGAAGATCTTCTTCTGGCGCTCGTTCATGATGGCGAAGGCCATGCCGCGCACCGTCTCGGCGGAGAGCCGCTCCGCGTTCGGGATGGCCCGAAGCTTACCGTCGATCCTGACGATGGGGGGGATGCCCGCCTTCAGGTGTACGTCGGAGCCCTTCGCCTTCATGGCTATGCCGAGGATCTCGTTGAGTTCCACGGCTTAGGCCGGGGGGGCTGCAGCCGGCTTGACGACGGCTTCCGGCGGAGCGAGCAGCTTCGCCCTGATCTCTTCCAGCATCTCCGGGTGCTCCTTCAGGAAGATCCGGGAGTTCTCGCGTCCCTGGCCGATGCGCTCCTTGCCGTAGGAGAACCAGGCGCCGGCCTTGTCCACCACGTTGCGCTCCACCGCCAGGTCGAGGACGTCGCCCTCCTTGGAGATCCCCTCTCCGTAAAGGATGTCGAACTCCACCTCTTTGAAGGGGGGTGCGACCTTGTTCTTCACGACCTTCACCCGGGTGCGCGAGCCGATCATGTCGTTACCCTGCTTAAGCGCCGCGATCTTCCTGATGTCCATGCGGACCGAGGCATAGAACTTGAGCGCGTTGCCGCCGGTCGTGGTCTCGGGGTTGCCGAACATGACCCCGATCTTCATCCTGATCTGGTTGATGAAGATGACGCAGCAGTTCGACTTGGAGATGATCCCGGTCAGTTTCCTGAGGGCCTGGGACATCAGGCGCGCCTGCAGCCCCATGTGGGAGTCCCCCATGTCCCCCTCGATCTCCGCCTTGGGGACCAGGGCCGCCACCGAGTCGACCACCAGCACGTCGATGGCGCCGCTCCTCACCAGGGTCTCCGCGATCTCCAGGGCCTGCTCGCCGGTGTCGGGCTGGGAGACCAGCAGGTCGTCGGTGCGCACCCCGAGCTTCCTGGCGTAGCCGATGTCCAGGGCGTGCTCGGCGTCGACGAAGGCGGCGATCCCGCCGAGCTTCATGGCCTCGGCGACGATGTGCAGGGCGAGGGTCGTCTTCCCGGAGGATTCCGGCCCGAAGATCTCGATGACCCGGCCGCGCGGCACCCCGCCCACCCCGAGGGCGATGTCGAGCGAGAGCGAACCGGTCGGGATGGCCTGCACGTCCGGCAGCGGCTCGTCGTTGCCGAGCCTCATGATGGCACCCTTGCCGAACTGCTTCTCAATCTGGCTCAGGGCCAGGTCTATCGCTTTTTCCTTGTCGAGGATCGCCATCGCTTGTATCTCCTATCGCCTCAGTGGGCGTTTCCCGTGGTTTATGCTCATACGCCAAATCCCTTCACACATAGCACATCCAAGTGCGCCATTTCAAGCTTATCCTCAGACGTTCTGTCTTTGGTCGCTCTGATCCGGCCGACCCGACCGATCAAGGGTGTCTAAAAGAGCGCCGGCTGGATCAGCTCCTGCTCCAGCGGCAGCACCAGGAAGAAGGAACTCCCCTGGCCGCTTTCCACCCAGACCATGCCGCCGTGGGCCTCCACCATCCCCTTGACGATGGCGAGCCCGAGGCCCGCCCCCTTCCCCTCGTACCGGCTCTTGCCGCTCGAGTGGTGCCGGATTTCCCCCACCTCGTAGAAGATCTCGAAGATCCCCTGCTGCTCCTCCACCGGGATGCCGATGCCGTTGTCGCGCACCGCCACCTCCAGGTAGCAGCGCTCGCCGCAACGCGCCAGGAACCCGCTGTTGAAGCGCTCCAGGGTCGCCTGGCGCGCCTTGAGCGCGGCGCAGTCCACCACGCGGCCGGTCACCTCGATCTCGCCCCCCTCGGGGGTGAAGCGCATGGCGTTCAGCAATAGCTCGGAGAAGACCCGCTCCAGGTACTTCCAGTCCCCGTCGAAGAAGGGGAGGGCGTCCAGGTCGGTGAGCCGCAGGGTCTGCCTGCGCTCGGTGAGCTGGGGCAGCAGCTGGTCCCTGAGGCTTGCCAGGGAGAGCTCCAGGTGCAGGGCGCTCGGGGCGAGCTGCCCCCCCCGCGCCTCCAGCTTGATCAGCTTCAGCAGGTCGGCGACCAGCTCCTTCAGGCGCAGGCCGCCGTCGCGCACCATCTGCAGCACCTGGTCGTTTTGCTCCCCGCACCCTTCCTGCAAAAGGAGCTCGGCCCCCGAGATGATGCTGGTGAGGGGGGTGTTGAACTCGTGGGAGACCATGCCCAGGAACTGGTTCTTCATGCGGTCCAGGCGGCTTAGTTCCAGGTTCGCCTGCTCGACCAGCGCGAGGTTCTGCTTCAGCTTGATCTCGGAGAGGCCGAGGCTGTGGCTGGAGCGCTCCAGCAGGTGGTGCGAGCGCAACAGTTCCGCACTCTTCCAGCTCAGCTCGGCGAAGAGCCTGGTCTGCTCGATGACGTTGCCGAGCTGGGTCCCGACGCTCGCCAGGAAGCGCAGCTCCTCCGGGGCGTACTCGCGCCGGGAGGGGTGCATCAGGTGCATGACGCCGATCAACGCGTCGTGTCCCCGCAGCGGGACCGCGGTCAGGCAGTGCCAACCCTGGGCCGCGGCGCTCGCCAGCAGGACGGAGCCGGGGAGCTCCTGCAGCACGCTCACCTGGTCCGCGCGTCGCTCGGGATGCTTGAGCTCCGACTGGATCAGCTGGCCCAAGGTGGGCGAGACCGACTGCGAGGCGGCGAGCAGCGGCGCGGCATCCTCCTCCAGCAGGTAGACCGTGCCGCCGCCGGCCTGGAGCAGTTCCAGGGTCTCGGCCAGGGTCCCCTTCAGCACCCCTTCCAGCTGGGGCCCCTGGTTCATGCCGGTCAGCACGTTGTTCAGGATGGAGAGTTCGCGGGTCCTTTGCCAGATCTCCTTCTCGGTGCGCACCTTCGCGGTGATGTCGCGCACGATGCAGTGCACCACCTGCTCGTCGACCAGCTCGATCAGCCGGGCGTCGATCTCGCCCAGGAAGAGCGAGCCGTCCTTCCTGCGGAAGGTGAGTCCCTCGGCGTCCGCGGCCCTGCCGTCGCGGTTCAGCCGGCAGACCAGGTCGTGGAACTTGCCCTGCTCGCTTTGGTGCAGCAGGTCCCGGCCCAGCATGCAGGAGAGCTCCTCCTTGGAGTAGCCAAAAAGCTCGGCCGCCATCCGGTTCACCTCCTCCAGCTGGATGGTGTCGGCGTTGCAGACGAAGATGGCGTTCCCCGCCCCCTCCAGAAGGCTCTGGTAGCGCCGGGCGGACTTGGCGAGCACCTGCTGCATGCCGGTGATCTCGCGGCGCAGCCCGGAGCTCAGGCGCTTCTCGCGCCTGCGCAGGACGAGCCAGAGCATCAGGATCGCCTGGGCGAGCAGCAGCGTCGCGGCGAGGTGCAGCCAGCCCGGCAAGGGGGTGAGCCGCTCGGCCAGCAGGAGCAGGAGGTCGCCTGCGATAAAGAGGGATAGGGTGGCAATGTGCAAGGCTTAAGTACCGGTGTAACCGCGAATGTTCGTTAAGGCCCGGTCCGGGCCCGGTGCTACGCTTCCGGGAGGGCGAGGAGGTGCTGGCGCAACAGGTCCAGGGCGTTGAAGCAGGTGATGAACCTGACCCGGTCCCGGTCGCCCGGGAACTGGTACTGTTTGACGAGGCAGCCGCCGCCGTGGGCCAGCGCGACGAACACGGTGCCGACCGGTTTCTCCGGGGTGCCACCATCGGGGCCGGCGATCCCCGTGACCGAGAGCGCCAGGTCGGCGCCGCTCCCAGCACGCGCCCCGAGCGCCATGGCGCTCGCCACCTCGGCGCTGACCGCCCCCCGTGAATCGATCAGCTCCGCCGGGACCTGCAGCATCCTGGACTTGGCCGCGTTACTGTAGGTGACCGCCCCCTCCAGGAACCAGGCGGAGCTGCCGGCGCTCCGGGTGATGCGCTCGGCTATCATGCCGCCGGTACAGGACTCGGCGAGCGCCAGGGTGACCCCTCTACCGCGAAACAGTGCGGCCAGGGTCGTGTCCATGGTCTGGGCGTCCTCGGCGAAGAGGTAGCGCCCGAGCCGGTCCCGGACCGCGGCCGCGGCCGCCCGGAGTGCTGGCTCGTTGCGGGCGGAGGCGCGCAGCACCAGGTGGACCTCGGGGAACTTGACGCAGTAGGCGAGCTGGACCGGGGAGCCCTCCGGGAGGAGACCTTCCAGTTCCGCCGCGGCCGCCGCCTCGGAGACCCCGAAGAGCTTCAGCGTGGTGCGCACCCCCGGGTCGCTCCCGGCTCCCCCCAACAGGGCGGGGAGCACGCTCTCCTGCAGCATGCGCTCCATCTCGAAGGGGACCCCGGGAAGGAAGAAAAAGCGGGCGCCCGCCAGGGTAATCTCGAAGCCGCAGGCGGTCCCCAGGGGGTTCGGGATCAGGGAGGAGCCCTGCGGGACCAGCGCCTGCCGGTCGTTGGACGGGTGCAGGCCGCCAGGTATCCGTTGGGAGAAGCGCGCCAGGTGCGCGAGCGCCTCGGGAGAGGGCTCCAGTGGTACCCCTGCCGCCCGCGCCGCGGCCGCCGCGGTCAGGTCGTCGGGCGTGGGTCCCAGTCCCCCGGTCACGACGACCGCCTGGTAGCGCTCGGCGAGTTCCGCGAGCGCCGCAGCGATAGCCTCCTCGTCGTCGGCGACCGTCAGGTGCCGCGCCACCGTAAGGCCCGCCGCGAAGAGGCGGCCCGCGATGTGGCTTTGGTTGGTGTCGACGACTTCGCCGCACAATAGTTCGTCGCCGATGGAAAGGGTGGCCAGTTTCACAGGAACCTCAAGATGAGATGGCTGGCGGCGCAGGCGTAGAGCCCGGCGGCGATGTCGTCCAAAACGACCCCGTAGCCGTTTTTCAGGGAACGGTCGAACCAGCGGGCGGGCTGCGGCTTCACGATGTCGAAGAGGCGGAACGTGAAGAATCCGGCGACGACCGCCTGCCAGGTGAGCGGCAGGGCGATCATGGTCACCAGGTAGCCCGCCACCTCGTCGATCACGATCTTCCCCGAATCCTTCTCCCCGAAGACGACCTCGGCATGCCCCGAGACCCAGCAGGCGAAGAGGGTGAAGGCGAGCGTCGTCAGAAGGTAGAGCGGCAGCGGCAGCCGGGCCAGCGCCAGGTAGAAGGGGATGGCGCCCAGCGTCCCGACGGTCCCCGAGGCGACCGGGGAGAAGCCGGTGCCCCCCCAGGTGGCACACAGTATCACGAAACGTCTCATCCCTGCCAGGTCTCCCGCTCCACGGTGCGGTACACCTCGAAAAGCGGCAGGCCGCGTTCCAGGGCGATCCGGCGGCACTCCTCGAACTCGGGCGCCACCCGCCCGTTGCCCAAGAGCTTCACCCGCACCGGGCCAAGCGAAGTGGCGCGCTCCTCGATGCGGCGCGACAATGTGATGCGCCGGGTCGGGTGGTAGCGCAGGCCGATCGCAGTCGACTCGGAGAGGATAATCCCGGAGAGCTTGTCCAGGTCGCCCGGCTCGGCCAGGACGCTCACCAGTGTCCCCGGCCGGTTCTTCTTCATCTGCAGCGCGGAGAAGGTCACGTCGAGGGCGCCGGCGCCCAGCAGGCGCTCCATCAGGAAGCCGAAAAGCTCCGGGTTCATGTCGTCCAGCTGGGTCTCGATGACCAGGACCTCCTGCGACTGAGCACCCGCCCCGGCGGACGGGGACTCACCCAGGACCAGGCGCAGCAGGTTGGGAAGCTCCGGGAAGTCCTTCTCCCCGGCGCCGTAGCCAATTGCCTGCGGCAACATGGGAGGAGGCGGGCCGAAACCCTCGGCGAGCGCCGCCAGGATGGCGGCGCCGGTCGGGGTCACCCGCTCCCCCTCTCCGATGTCGCCGGAAAGCGGGATCCCCTCCATGAGCAGGGCCGTGGCGGGGGTCGGGACCGGGAGGCGTCCGTGCGCCGTCTGCACGAAGCCGCGCCCGAAGGGGAGACCGGAAGAGTAAACCCGGTCGACGCCGAGGTAGTCGAGCCCGATGGCCACGCCGACGATGTCAGCGATGGAGTCGACCGCCCCCACCTCGTGGAAGTGCACCCGCTCCAGCGCGACGCCGTGCACCTGGGCCTCGGCCTCGGCCAGGCGCCGGAAGATGCGCTGCGAGAGCTCCTTGACCCGCGGGTTCAAGGGGGCCGCCTCTATCATGGCGGCGATGCCGCTGTAGTGGCGGTGCGGCTGGTCCGCCCCGGTGAGCAGCACCTTGAAGGAGGTCCCGGCGATGCCGTGGCGCTGCACCGGCGCGCTCTCCAGGGTGTAGCCGGAAAAGGGGAGGGCGGCAAGCCCCGCGCGCAGCGTGTCCAGCGGCAGGCCCAGCTCCAGCAGGGCCGCCACGGTCATATCGCCGGCGATGCCCGCGAAACAGTCGAAATAAAGGATCTTCATGCCGGCTCCCGGTTGATGAGACTCGCCGCGTAAGCCGCGCCGAAGCCGTTGTCGATGTTCACTACCGTCACCCCTGCGGCGCAGGAGTTAAGCATCCCCAGAAGGGCCGCCACGCCGCCGAAGGCAGCACCGTAGCCGACCGAGGTGGGGACCGCGATCACCGGCTTGTCCACCAGTCCTCCCACCACGGAGGGGAGCGCCCCTTCCATGCCGGCGACCACGATGATGACCGAGGCCTCGGCCAAAAGGCTGCGGCGCGCCAGCAGGCGGTGCAGTCCGGCCACACCCACGTCGTAGAGCTGCTCGACCTCGTTTCCCATGAGGCGCGCGGTAAGCACCGCCTCGGCGGCGACCGCGATGTCGGAGGTGCCGGCGCAGATCACCAGGATCTTCCCTCTGCCGCGCATCTTCACCGGGTGCGACTCGACGGTGAGCGCGCGGGCGTCGGCGTGGTATACCGCCTCCGGGAAAAGCTCCTTAAGCTTCATCCCCTTGGCGCCGTTCACCCGGGTCGCCAGGACGTTACTCCCCTTTTGCAGCAGCGCACTGATGATGGTCTGCATCTGGGCGATGCTCTTGCCCTGCCCGAAGATCACCTCGGGAAACCCCTGGCGCAGCGCGCGGTGGTGGTCCAGGGTGGCGCAGCCCAGGTCCTCGAAGGGGAGGTGCTTGAGACCCTCCAGCGCCTGCGCTACCGGCAGCGTCCCGTCGCTCACCGCCTGGAGGATCTTTTCGATACGTGCGTTCTCCATGATATGCCTGTTCCCTCCGGAAGGTGAAAAAAACCCATTAATGCTAACATAGAAGCTCATGCTGCGCTGCATAAAAATAGGGGGGCACCGGGCATCGTGAGGCTCGCCCCACTGCGCCGGCCGCCCCGGTAGAGCTGTGTTTGGCATCCCCTTCAAAACGGGATTCTAATGGTCATGGCGTAGACAAGCAAGTTATAAATTTCACAATGGAATTGCCGACCGGTCGGCGCCTGCCGGCTAAGGTGGCGCTCTTAGGCTCAGGGAGAAATTGAGCCGGAGGATTGGCCGCGCGCGGTCGCCTGGCAGCCCCCGGCGCTCCGGAGGGCTACCGGGCACGCAGCCGGCGCGCTTAGGGCGCGAGCCCCCTACAGGGTCTGGCGCAGCTCCTTCAGGATCTCGAGCTGGCGCTGGTTGATGAGGAAGGAAAGGAACTGCTCCGACTGCTTGTTGTGACAGAAGCTGAACAAGCATTTGAAGGGCGCCGTCTCGCCGCGGATCTGGATGATGCTGCTGGGAATGCGCCTGCAGTTGGGCAGGCCCGTGCCCTGATCGATCACCTTGAGCTCGACCTCTATGTCGTTCGATTCCGCCAGCCCCTTGCAGACCAGGGTCGTGATGCAGCAACCGCCCAGGGAAACGTCCTGTATGACGCCCGAGATCCTGTTGCTGCCGGAGTGTATGATGATGTTGGTCGGCTTCTTGAAACGGACCCGGACCGTCTCGCGGTTTTCCGCCTGCAACTCTGCGTAGGCGAAGTTGGAGAGCCGCACCACACCTCGCCCGATGTCGATGCCGTCCAGATGCCCGAGAACCGGCGTGTCAAAGTGGGGCGAGCGGATGTACACCTCGGAGCACTGGCGGATGGCGGCGATTTGCAACTCGCTGGTGCTCAGTTCGAGGTGGTGCCCCCTGATGCCGCAGATGTCGGCGGGGTGGGTGATGGGTATTTCCTGGTAGATGTTGGTGAGGGTGATGCCGGGGGGCGCATCCAGTGCGAGGAGCTGCTGGAACCGCCCCATGAATCTTTGCTGTTCGTCGATGGCCGGCGTCTGTCGTTTCTGGTCACTCGCAGTAGTCATGAGCGTTCTCGCACTGTTGGCTTCGCAAAAGGTAGCGGTCGACTCCCCCGCCCTTGGTGGGAGCGCGGGGAACTCCGTGTCCGCGCGGCGGGTACCTGTGGGCCGCCTGCTGGTTGAAAATAAGTATAGGTTAATGTTCTGCGTTTGCCAGCGGAAGGGAAAATTTCCCGAAGCCTGGCCTCGACATGCCTGCAGCGCTGCTCCGCCCGAATAGCGCAGGGAAGCGGTTGGCAAAACGTGGGCGGGTTCCTTTTCTTGTTGGTTTTTGTTGACAAAATAGCATCAAATTACCAGAATGGCTGCTTTGCACGACAGGCGACAGGGGAGATCTCATTGGTTGAAAAAAAATCGTTATTGATGCAAGGAAACGAGGCGATGGCCCGCGGGCTGGTGGAGCACGGCTGCGTGGTGGCCGCTTCCTACCCAGGAACGCCTGCCTCCGAGATCCTTACCTCCATCGACGCCTGGCGCAAAGCCGAGGGCGTCAACATGCACGTGGAGTGGGCGGTTAATGAAAAAGTCGCCTTCGAGATCGCCTACGCCGCCAGCCAGGCGGGTCTGCGCGCGGTTACCGCCATGAAGCAGGTGGGGCTGAACGTGGCCTCGGACCCCCTGATGAGCGCCGCCTATCTCGGCACGGTGGGCGGCTTCGTGGTGATCAGCGCCGACGACCCCGGCCCCCATTCCTCCCAGACGGAGCAGGACTCCCGCCTGATGGCGGTGCAGGCCAAGGTGCCGGTGCTCGACCCTTCCTCCCCCGCCGAGGCGCGGGAGATGACCGGGCTTGCCTTCCGGATGTCCGAGGAGTTCCAGGTGCCGGTCATGCTGCGCCCGACCACCCGGGTCTGCCATGCCTGCCAGGACATCGTTCCCGAACCGGTCCAGGACCTGGGGCGCAAGGCCGATTTCCGGAAGGACCCCAAGCGCTGGGCGGCCACCCCGAAGTTCCGCTACGATCTGCACCTTAAACTGAACGAGACCCTGGCGCGGGTCGCCGCCTACCCTCCGAGCGCGCCGCGCTGTCACAATCCCGAATCCATCAGCCGCCGCGCCGTGGTTGCCTCCGGAGTGTCGGCGGCCCATGCGCGCGAGGTCATGACCGCCGCCGGACTCTGGGACTCCTGCACCTTCTACCAGGTGCTGCAGCCCTATCCGCTACATAGCGCTTTCGTGGAAAAGATGCACGGCTACGACGAGGTGCTGGTGCTGGAGGAGACGGCCGGCGTCATCGAGATGCAGCTGCGCGACTACCAAAAGGTGCAGGGGAAGCTTTCCGGCGCGGTCCCCGAGGCGGGAGAGCTCCTGCCCGAGACCATCGAGCAGATCCTCGCCCGTTTCGTCGGCCGGCCCCAGCCGGAGCAGGTGCCAGCCGCCACGGCGCCGGGCAAGCGTCCCACCCTTTGCCCCGGCTGTCCCCACCGCTCCAGCTTCTACGCCATCAAGAAGGCGGTCCCCAAGGGGATCTACACCTCCGACATCGGCTGCTACACCCTGGGCATCAACCTGGGGGGAGTCGACACGGTGCTCTGCATGGGTGCCTCCATCGGCCAGGCGGCCGGGTTCTACCAGGCCTACCGGGTGACCGGCGAGCCGTGCGACATCGTGGCCACCATCGGCGACTCCACCTTCTTTCACGCGGGCATCCCGCCCCTGATCGACGCGGTGGTGCAGGGCGCCCGCTTCGTCCTGGTGATCCTGGACAACACCACGACCGCCATGACCGGCAACCAGCCGACCCCCTCCCAGGGAACCCCCTCGGGCAAAGGGGTGGACATCGCGTCGGTGGTTACCGGTTGCGGGGTGGAGTTCTGCCGTAGCGCCGACCCGCTCAACCTGCCGGCCTTCACCGCCCTGGTCAAGGAGGCGCTGGCCTTCTCCCGGGAAAGCGGCGTGGCCGTGGTCATCGCCAAGAGCCCCTGCCTGGTCGACAAGAGCGTGCGCCAGCCCCGGAGGCCCCAGGCCGTGGTGGACGCCACCTGCACCGGCTGCCGGCACTGCACCAGCCAGTTCGAATGCCCGGCCCTGGTCTTCGACCCGGCGACCGGCAAGGTGGTCGTGGATGTCATGATCTGCTCCGGCTGCGGGGTATGCCTGGAGGTCTGCCCGGTACGGGCGATCGGCCAGAAAGGAGACAGCCTATGATCTCCCAGCAGTTGATCATCTCGGGCGTCGGGGGGCAGGGGATTCTCTTCATCACCAGGCTCCTGGCGGAAACCGCGATTGCCCTGGGGGCCCAGGTGCTCACCTCGGAAACCCACGGCATGGCCCAGCGCGGCGGCATCGTCATCTCCCACCTGAAGATCGGGGATTTCTCCAGCCCGCTGGTGCGCCCGGGCCACGCCGACGGGCTGATCGCCCTGAAGCCGGGAAACGTGGAGCTGCACCGCTCCTTCCTGAAGCCCGGCGGCTTCATCGCGGCCAACTCCGGCGCCGCTGCGGCAGCCCCGGAGCTGGCAGGGCTTACGGCCGGCATCGACGCCGACGCGATCTCCCTGCAGCTGGGCAATCCGCAGTCGGTCAACCTGATCGTCCTCGGTTGCGCCCTTTCGACGGGCCTCCTCTTCTGCTCCCGGGAGGACCTGGAGGGGGTGATCCGGCGCAAACTGCAGCATAAGCCTCCCCTGCTGGAGGGCGCGCTGGCGGCCCTGGCTGCCGGAGCCGGCAGCTGAAAATCTTGCGGCTCAGAGACCAACGACAACGCAATAGTTCAAAAACGGAGCAGACAGACATGCTGAAGCGATTTCCCCCCAAGGTAGCCACTATGGAAGCACTCCCCGCGCACCAACTGCGGGGGCTGCAATGGACCGTGCGGCATGCCCTGGAGCACTCGCCCTTCTATCGGGAGCGGCTCAGCGCCGCGGGGATCGGGCCGGAGAGCGTCACGAGCCTGGACGATCTGCGCCGGCTTCCCTTCACGACGGCGGACGACCTGGCGGCGGATTACCCGTTTGCCCTGCGCTGCGCCGATTTCGCGGACCTGGTGCGCATCCACGCCTCCTCCGGCACGACCGGCAAGCGCAAGGTGCTCTGCTATACCCAAAAGGATCTGGACGACTGGCAGGACATGTTCGCCCGTTGCTACGAGCTGGCGGGCCTCACCCGCGAGGACCGGGTGCAGATCGCGGTGGGCTACGGCCTTTGGACCGCCGGCATCGGCTTCCAGCAGGCCTGCGAGCGCTTCGGCGCCCTGGCAGTGCCGGTCGGCCCCGGGAACCTGGAACTGCAGACCGCCCTCATGATCGACCTGCAGTCCACGGTCTTTTGCTGCACGGCCTCCATGGGGCTTCTCCTGGCGGAGGAGGTCCAGCGCCTGGGGTTGCGGGAGCAGCTCAACCTGAAGAAGATCATCCTGGGAGCCGAGCGCTCCAGCTCCGCCATGCTGGAAACCATGCGCGAGTGCCTGGGGGTGGAGGACATCTACGACATCACCGGACTCACCGAGGTGTACGGCCCCGGCACCGGCGTCTCCTGCCGCGAGCAAAGCGGCATCCATTACTGGGCCGACTATTACATCCTCGAGGTGCTCGACCCGCAGACCCTGGAGCCGGTCGCCCCCGGCGAGATCGGCGAAATGGTCTTCACCACCCTGTGCAAGGAGGGGGCGCCGCTGATCCGCTACCGCTCCCGCGACCTGACCCGGCTCGTGGAGGGAGAGTGCCCCTGCGGCTGCGCGCTGCCGCGCCACGACCGGATCCTGGGGCGCTCGGACGACGTGGTCATCTTCCGCGGGGTCAACATCTACCCCGGGCAGATCGACGAGGTGCTGCACAAGGTCCCCGGCATCGGAAGCGAGTACCAGGTCCTTTTCGATCACGGCCCCGACGGCCGCGATTACATGCTGGTGCGCGTGGAGCGCGGGCGGAGCGGACAGCCTGACGACAAGCTCGTGAAGCAGATCTCGGCGGGGATCAAGCACACCATGCAGGTTTCGAGCAGCGTCGAGCTGCTGGAGCCCGGGACGCTGCCGCGCTCGGAACGCAAGACAAAGCGGATCTTCGACCGGCGCAATTTCGAGTGACCCCTCGGGGGGCGGACTGTCCGCTGGCTTTCGGGTTGTGGGGATGCCAGGAAAGGCGGAAAGGAAGGGCGCCCGCCAGGCTGGACGCCGCAGGAACCCCGAGACCATCAGCAGGGTGGATTCACCTCTGCAGGCGCGTCCAGCAGCGCTGTCTCCGCTGTCTGGTGCTCCGAGGAAGGACTGTAGAACCGGAAATCGTTGCGCCCGCTCTCCTTGGCCTGGTACATGGCCAGGTCCGCGTTACGCACCAGGGTCTCGCCGTCCTGGCCGTCCTGGGGGTACAGGCTGATGCCGATGCTCACGGAGGACTGGACCGCGTGCTCTGAGAGGATGAAGCTCCTGGAGAGCTCCTCCAGCACGTGCTTGGCAACCACGGTCGCGTTCTCGCTGTTCTGCAGGTCCGAGAGGATGATCAGGAACTCGTCCCCCCCGTAGCGGGCGATGGTGTCGCCACTGCGGCAGCAGCAGCCCCGCAAGCGTTTGGCAACTCCCTGGAGCAGCTGGTCGCCGATGGCGTGGCCGAATTCGTCGTTCACCGACTTGAAGCAGTCGAGGTCGATGAACATGACGGCCAGCAGCTGATTGTTCCTGGCGGCGAAGGCGATGGCCTGTCTCAGGTGGTCGTGGAACAGATGCCGGTTGGGCAGCCCGGTCAGCGTGTCGTGGAAGGCCAGGTGCTCGATGGTCTCCTCCAGGCGCCTTTTCTCCGTGATGTCGCGCACCACCTCGATCCCCGCGATGATGGTGCCGCTTGCGTTTCTCAGCGGCGAAGCGGTGATCTCGGTGAAAAGCTGCTGCCCGAAGGGGGAGACGCTGCGCACCGAGGAATGAATCAGCCCGTCCTGAAAGGCCAGGGCCATGGGACAGCCGGGGCAGACGGTCTCCTGGTTCTCGAAGGCCTGATAGCAAAATTTCCCCGCGTGGTTCCCCATAAGACTGATGCCTTGCTGGTTCTGGAAAGTCACCTTGAAATCGGTGTTCATGATGGTCAGCCCGACACCCATGGCGGCGATGATGGCCTGGGTCTTGGCCTTTTCATTCTCCAGATTGACGATGGCTTCCTGCAGGGCGCAGTGTTCCCTGCCGAGCCGGACCACCATCTCGTTGAACGCCGATCCCAGCGCGGCGATTTCCCCCGATGACGAGGCCGGGATCTGCTCCAGCAGTCCGTCCCTGATGGAGAGATTTCTGATGCGATTGGTGAATCTCGACAGGGGAGCCATCTGGAAATGCATCAGCAGCCAGACGATCAGGACCGAGAGTGCGGCTCCGGAAAGGGCGGCGATGTTCGCATAATGCTTTGCCTTGTCGATCGGCGCGTAGGCCTCTTTGGTGGGGAAGTTCGCCGCTATGATCCAGTCGGTGGTCTTCAGATGCTTCACCGAGGTGAGCGATCTGACACCCTTGGAATTCATGGACTCCTCCGTCCCCTCGAAACCTTCGATCCCCTTGTCAAAAGCGCGGTTAACTCCTGGCTGTACATCCTTTTTCATGATACGGCGCTGGTCCGGGTGCATGATGACGGTCCGGGCGGAGTTGTACATGTAGAGGTAGCCGGTGTCGCCGATCTTGACCTGCGACAGCTTGCCGAGAAAGTTGTCCTTGGTGAGGTCCAGGCTTCCCGCCAGGATGGCCAGCAATTTTCCTTTGGCGTCGACCAGCGGCGCCGTCAAGATGACCGCAGGTTTCCCCGGGTTATGGGTGGAGATGTACGGGTCCGAGATCTGCGGTTTCATGCTGGAAACGGTCTTCTGGTAATACTCGCGAAAGGCGATGTCCCGCCCGCGCCGGCCCGGCAGATAGGGCGACTCGACGATTATTTTCCCTTCCCGGGAGAAGAGGAACAGGCCGTTGTCAAATATTGCCCGAAGCGCGGGACTGGAGTCGAGCAGCAGCTGGGCCTTGTCGGGATCCGTCGGGTCCAGTGCCAGGAAAAGCGGCGCCTCGGCGAGCAGCACCTGTTGGGACTGCCGGAGATTGGCGTCGATGCTCTGGCAGATTTCGGTAATCATGGAGAATTGCTGCTTGGAGATGAGCTGCTTGAGCTGGGCTTCCAGATAGTCGTTGATCACGTAGGAAAACAGGAAAATCACCCCGACCATAAGCAGGGAAACTGAAGCGCCCATCTGTGTTTTCATTTCGTGTCTGGCCATGCAGACGCTCCCCAATTCCAGCGACTATTTAAGACAACATTCATACTATGACATAAAAAAACGTTAAGAAAACCGGCTGTCAGACTTAAATGCCAACTTTTTGCGAAAAAAGCCTTCTTAAGGCCGGAAAGCCGCTGCCAGGGAACAACGTCGGGAAGGGTGTTCCCCCTCCCCGTCAAGGGGAGGGGCGGGATCACTGCCGTCAGGCAAAGGAGGGGACTTTAGCTCTGTCCCCCCTGCGAAGTAGGGGGGAAGGCTCGCGCAGCGAGACAGGGGGGTCTTTCTGCCGGCGGAAACACCCCCTTCACTACGACAGACACAGAGACTGCCTGGGATGGGTAAAAACCGGCGTAGTAACGTGTGGTATTCTGGGGGGGTGTTACTTGAGTCGATCCAGGTAGGCTCGCAGCTTGGCCGCCAGCAGCGGCGAGTCCAGCAGGACGGAAAGCTCGTTGTTGTGCGTGAGGGCGGACTGGGTCAGGTTGTGGCTTCCGATCAGGAGGTAACGGTCGTCGATGCAGACTGCCTTGGCGTGGGTGACCACCCCGGCGGGGGCGAAGACCACCCTCACACCTCCCTGCGCCAGGAGCCGCGTGGCGGCGCGGTTCTCCTTCTCCACCAGCTTCCCCGCCTCCAGGACCACCGTCACGTCGACCCCGCGCCGCTGGGCCGCGATCAGCTCGCCAGCCACGGCGCGCGGCAGGTTCCTGGGGGAATCCGTGATCCTGAAAAGGTAAAAGACGCAGATAATGCGTCTTTTGGCGCTGTGAATGCGATTGATGAGCGTCGAACCGTAGACGCCGTTTTCCAGCAGTTGCGGCTCGCTCGGAAGGTTTCCCGCCTGGAGGGGGAGGGCGCCCAGCGCAAGCGCCAGGAGCAGCAGACTCACCCCTCTGGCGAGCGTTCGGATCAATTAAAGAGGTCCATGACCTTGGAGAAGAAGTTTTTCCGCATCGGGTTGACGTCTTCCCCGCTGATGCGCGCCAGCTCTTCCAAAAGCTCGCGCTGTTGCCGGTTCAGGTTGGTCGGGGTCTCGACCTTGGCCACCACCAGGTGGTCGCCGCGGCCGTAGCCCTGCAGCGCCGGCACTCCCTTGCCGCGCATCCTGAACATGGCGCCGGACTGGGTTCCTTCCGGGATCTTCATGCTCATCCGGCCGTCCAGGGTCGGCACCTCGATCTCGCATCCCAGGGCCGCCTGGGTGAAGCTGATCGGGATCTCGCAGATGACGTCGTTGTCCTCGCGCCGGAAGATGGAGTGCTCGCGCACGGTGAGCGCCACGTAGAGGTCGCCGTTGGCCCCACCCTTGGCCCCCTGGCCCCCCTCGCCGGAGAGTTTCAGCCTGATGCCGGTCTCGACCCCCGCGGGGACCTTCACCGAGATGCTCTTCTTGTCGCGCACGGTCCCGGCGCCCCGGCAGCTCGGGCAGGGATGCTCAACCACGCGCCCCTCACCGTTACAGTGGGAGCAGGTCTTGGAGACGGAGAAGAACCCCTGCTGGAAGCGCATCTGGCCGGCGCCCTGGCAGGTCGGGCAGGTCTTGGGCGCGGTGCCCGTCTTGGCGCCCGAGCCGCCGCATGCCTCGCAGCGCTTGGCATAGGGGATGTCGATCTTCTTCTCGACCCCGAAGGCCGCCTCCTCGAAGGTCACCTCCATGTTGTACTGCAGGTCGTCGCCGCGCCTGCCGCGTCCGGCCTTTTGCCTGCCACCGCCGAAGACCTCGCCGAAGATGTCGCCGAAGATGTCGCCGAAGGGTGAGCCGCCGCCGAAGCCGCCTGAGGAGAAGCCGCCGCCCATGGCGGCATGGCCGAACTGGTCGTAGCGCGCACGCTTTTCCGGGTCCGAGAGCACCTCGTACGCCTCGGAAACCTCCTTGAACTTGTCCTCGCTCGCCTTGTCCCCGGCGTTCTTGTCGGGGTGGAACTTGACCGCCAGGCGCCGGTAGGCCTTCTTGATCTCGGTCTCGGAGGCGTTCCTGTTAACTTCGAGGAGTTCGTAATAATCCTGCTTGTCGCCGTTTGCCAAAATATGTCCCTTGGTAACGCAAAGAGCAGCGTCCCGATTAATGAGACGCTGCCCGTTGCCTAGTGTTATTTGTTAACCGTGTAATTCCCGATCAAAAGCTCCCTCACCTGCTGGGGGAATGGTTACTTCTTGTCGTCCTTGACCTCTTCGAAGTCGGCGTCCACGACCTTCTCGCCCTTGGCTGCGCCGGCAGCAGGCTCGCCTTCGTGTGCGTGCGGCTCGCCGCCTGCCCCTTCGGCACCCGGCTGCGCCTTGGCGTAGACCGCCTCGGCCAGCTTGTGGGAAGCCTGCATCAGGCTCTCGCTCGCCTTCTTGATCTCTTCCGTATCGGTTCCTTCCAGGGTTTTCTTGAGGGCCGCGATCCCTTCCTCGATCTTTTGTTTCTCGGAGGCGTCGATCTTGTCGCCGAACTCCTTGAGCGATTTCTCCGTCGAGTAGACCAGGTTGTCCCCCTGGTTCTTCGCCTCGATCAGCTCGCGCTTCTTCTTGTCCTCGGCTGCATGGCTCTCGGCCTCGCGCACCATCTTCTCGACCTCTTCCTTGGAAAGGCCGGAGGAGGCGGTGATCCGGATGGACTGCTCCTTGCCGGTCCCCAGGTCCTTCGCCGAGACGTGGACGATGCCGTTGGCGTCGATGTCGAAGGTGACCTCGATCTGGGGCACGCCGCGCGGCGCGCTCGGGATGCCGGAGAGCTCGAAGTTGCCGAGCGTCTTGTTGTCGGAGGCCATCTCGCGCTCGCCCTGCAGCACGTGGATGCTGACGGCGGGCTGGTTGTCCGCGGCGGTGGAGAACACCTGGGACTTGCGGCACGGGATGGTGGAGTTCTTCTCGATCAGCTTGGTCATGACGCCGCCCAGGGTCTCGATCCCCAGGGAGAGCGGGGTCACGTCCAGCAGCAGCACGTCCTTCACGTCGCCCCGGAGCACGCCGCCCTGGATGGCGGCGCCGATGGCGACCACCTCGTCCGGGTTCACGCCGCGGTTGGGGACCTTGCCGAAGATGTCCTGCACCTTTTTCTGCACGATCGGCATGCGGGTCATGCCGCCCACCAGGATCACCTCGTCGATGTCGGAGGGGGAGAGACCGGCGTCCTTCAGTGCCATGCGGCAGGGGCCTTCCAGCTTGTCGATCAGCTCGGCGCAGATGGTCTCCAGCTTGGCGCGGGTGAGCTTCATGGTCAGGTGCTTGGGACCCGAGGCGTCGGCCGTGATGAAGGGGAGGTTGATGTCGGTCTCAAGCGAGGTGGAGAGCTCGCACTTCGCCTTCTCGCCCGCTTCCTTGAGACGCTGCAGCGCCATCTTGTCGCCCCTGAGGTCGATCCCCTGGTCCTTCTTGAACTCGTCGGCGATCCAGTCGATGATCTTCTGGTCGAAGTCCTCGCCGCCCAGGAAGGTGTCGCCGTTGGTGGACTTCACCTCGAAGACCCCTTCGCCCAGTTCCAGGATGGAGATGTCGAAGGTGCCGCCGCCCAGGTCGAATACCGCGATCTTCTCGTCCTTCTTCTTGTCCAGGCCGTAGGCGAGGGCAGCAGCGGTCGGCTCGTTGATGATGCGCAGCACGTTGAGGCCGGCGATCTTGCCGGCGTCCTTGGTCGCCTGGCGCTGCGAGTCGTCGAAGTAGGCCGGGACCGTGATGACCGCGTCGGTGACCGTCTCGCCCAGGTAGTCCTCGGCGGTCTTCTTCATCTTCATCAGCACCATGGCCGAGATCTCGGGGGGCGAGTACTTCTGGCCGCGCACTTCGACCCAGGCGTCGGCGTTGTCGGCCTTCACGATCTTGAACGGGGAGATGGCGATGTCCTTCTTCACCGCGTCCGTCTCGAACTTGCGTCCGATCAGGCGCTTGATGGCGTACAGGGTGTTCTCCGGGTTGGTGACCGCCTGGCGCTTGGCCTGCTGGCCCACCAGCCGCTCGCCGCTTTCGGTGAAGGCGACGACGGACGGGGTGGTGCGGCTACCTTCCGCGTTCGCTATGACAACCGGCTCCCCACCTTCCATGACGGCGACGCAGGAGTTGGTGGTTCCGAGGTCTATTCCGATGACTCTACTCATGTATGTGTTCCTCCTATTGGTATCTGTTTCAGAAAACTAGTCATCCCCCGGTTAAAAAACAAGGGGGAGGCGAAAAAAAGGCGAAAAAAGTTCTAAGTTCTACCTTCGAGGTTCTACCTTGAAGATGCAGCTCGAAAAATCGGCGCCGCTTGGCGCTGAGCGCCGAGCGAGCTGGGGGTAAACCTAGAACATTGAACTTAGAACCGTTTAAGCCTTGGGAGCGATGGCCACCGTCACCATGGCGGGGCGCAGCAGGCGCTCGTTCAGGGTGTATCCCTTCTGAAACTCGGCCACCACGGTACCCGGCTCCTGGTCGGCGCTTTCCACCTGGGCCATCGCCTGGTGTTGGGCGGGGTCGAACGGGGTTCCCGGGGCCGACTCCAGAGGAGTCACGCCGAACTTCTTCAGCGTGCCAAGCAACATGGAGAGGGTGAGCCTGACCCCCTCGATGACTGCCGAATCCCCCTCGGCGTGCGAGATGGCGCGCTCCAGGTTGTCAACGGCGGGGAGCATCTCCAGGATGAACGACTCGTTGCCGTACTTGAGGATCTCTTCCTTTTCCTTCTGCACCCGCTTGCGGTAATTCTCCAGGTCCGCCCGCTCGCGCAGGAACTTGTCCCAGTTGGTCGCCGACTCCATACCCTTGGCGGCGAGCGCCTCCTCCAGTTCCTTGACCCGTTCCGCGTCGCTGGCGGGAGGCGCGATCTCTACGTGGTCCTGTGCCGCTGCCTCGTCTTTCTTTTGCTCGTGCTGGTGGGGATGCTTTTTCTTGTTGTCCATCCGGATACTCTCTCCTTTGTGCGCACTACTCGGCTTCGAGCAGGCGGCTGATCAGTTTCGCTGTATAGTCGACGATCGGTATCACCCTGCCGTACCCCATGCGGGTAGGTCCGATGACGCCGAGTACGCCGACGGTATCTTTGCCGGTCATGTAGGTTGATGTAATCAGGCTCATCCCTTCCATGCGGAGCAGGTGGGATTCCGAACCGATGAAGATCTGCACCCCGTCGGCCTGCATGGAGCGGTCCAGCAGGTCGAGGATGAGTCCTTTACTCTCGAAGGCGCGGAATATCTCGCGCATCCGTGCCGTGTCGGCGAACTCGGGTTGATCCAAGATGTTGGCCTGCCCCTCCAGGAACAGCTCCCGGTCCTCGGTCCCCAGGGTAGCTTCCGAGAGGGAAAGCGCCTGGGACATCAGGGAGTCGTAGCGCACCTTGTCGCTTTGCATCTCCTTTAGCAGGCGTTCCCGCACCTGGGCGATGGTGAGCCCCTGCAACAGCTCGTTCAGGTAGTTGGCCATGCGGACCAGGTCCTCCTGAACGATATCCTCGTCCAGTTGGATCAGGCGGTTTTGCACGGAGCCGTTTTGGGAGACCAGGATGGCGAGGATCCGTCGGCTGGAGAGCTTGACGAACTCCATCTGACGGAAGACGTTGGCCCCGAAGCGCGGCGCCATCACCACCCCCATGTAGCTCGAGGTGGAGGAGAGCAGGCGGCTCGTCTCCTTGAGTACCTCCGCCATGTCCCTGCCCGCCAGCTGGCAGCGCCGCTGGATCTCTTCCCGGTTGTCCCGGGCGATGTGCTTCACCTCGAGGATGGAGTTGACGTAGAGACGGTAGGCCTTGTCCGTCGGTATCCTGCCGGCCGAGGTGTGCGGGGAGGTGAGATAGCCCATCTCCTCCAGGTCGGACATGACGTTTCGGACCGTTGCCGGTGAGAGTGCCAGCGCGTGGCTGCGGGTGATGGTCCGGCTTCCGACGGGCTCGGCGGTCGCGATATAGTCCTCGATGACCGCCTCGAGGATGCGCTTGCCCCTGTCTGAAAGCTGCTCCGCCATACACTCCCCTTATAAATGCAGATTAGCACTCAAAAAGTTCGAGTGCTAACGAGCTTAAGTTAGCAACGGACCCCACCTTTGTCAAGGGGTTCTCTAGCGAGGCTTTGGGTGGGGGACCGCAACCGCTCCGGGGGCCTTAGAGGAAGCGGGAAAAGACGCTGTTGGCAAGGATCACGGCACCCGGGGCGAGCCGCACCCGGTTCTCCTCCCGCAGCAGCGCGCCGCTTGCGGTAAGGCGCTCCAGCTCGGCCAGCCGGGAGGCGAGCGCGGCGGCACCGTAGAGCGACTCCAGGCGCGCCAGGTCGAGCCCGGTGAGCACCCGGAGGCCGAGGAAAAAGCTCTCCGAGACCGCCTGCTCCAGGGTGAGGATCTCGCGCTCCCGTTGCGGAATGTTCCCGTTTAGGATCGCCACCCGGTACTCCCCGGGCGCCTCGCAGTTGCGCCATCTCTCCCCGAGCCCGTCGCCGTTCCAAAGAGAGTGAGCTCCTGCCCCGAAGCCCAGGTAAGTGTCGCGACTCCAGTAGGCGCCGTTATGCCGGGAGGCGCAGCCGGGTCGGGAGAAGTTGGAAATCTCGTAGTGCTGATAGCCGGCTCCTTCCAGGAGCTCCGCGGTTGCCTCGAACATCTGCGCCGCCTCCTCCTCGCCGGGAAGCGGCAATTCTCCTGCGTCGAAGAGCCCTGAAAAGGGGGTTCCCTCCTCCACCGACAGCGCGTAGGCGGATATGTGTTCGGGGGAGAGGGCGATACCCTGCGCCAGCGCCTCCCGCCACTGCCCCGGGGACTGCTCCGGGAGCGAGTGCATCAGGTCGATGCTGATGTTGTCGAAGCCAGCCGCGCGCGCGGCGTCGAAGGCGGCCAGGGCCTCAACTGTCGAGTGGACCCGTCCCAGCCGTGCCAGCAGGCGGTCCTCGAAGGATTGGATGCCGAGGGAGATCCGGTTCACGCCGGCGGCGCGGTAGCCGGCGAGCCTCGCGGGGGTGAGGGTCCCGGGGTTCGCCTCCAGGGTCACCTCGGCGTCGGCTTCCAGGCTAAAGCGGCGTGCCGCCGCCTGGATCAGGCTCCCGACCTGCCCCGGGTCCATGAGGGAGGGGGTGCCGCCACCGAAGTAGAGGGTCGCGGCCCGCACCGGCTCGGGGAGCTCACGGTGCCGAAGCTCCATCTCCTGCAGGAGGAGTCCCGCGTAGGCGTCCCGGTCGGCCGGGGAGGAGGCTGCCGAATTGAAGTCGCAGTAACTGCACTTTTTGAGGCAAAAGGGGAAATGTATATAAAGGCCTGCGCGCATGGAAATCCTGGGGGAATCGGAAAATCGTTAAGTCGTTAAGTCGTCGAGTGGTTAAGTTATCGAGTTGACTTTAGCTTTGTCCCCCCTGCGAAGTAGGGGGGAAGGCTCGCGCAGCGAGACAGGGGGGTCTCTCTGCGGGCGAAAACACCCTCCTGTTTCACTACGTTCAGCTTCCCCTATTTCAGGGGGGGGACAGAACCAGAGACTGCCAGGACGTCAAATCAGTTACCAGAAAAGTTGCCTTCCCAATTTTTAACAGATTAGCCCGCAACTTGTCACGGAAAAGCGCTCCTACCCCGGGAACCCTCTTGAAATCCGCACCGTGTCGGATTACACTTCCGCTTTGCCGAATCAAGGGGGGCGTATGCAGAAAACTGTCAAGGCGGCCGCGGTGCAGTTCACCATCGCGCTGGGCGATGTCGAGGCCAACCTTTCCCAGGTCAGAGCGGCGCTGCGGCGCCTGGCGCAACAGGGGGCCGAGCTTGCTGTGCTCCCGGAGATGTGGAGCTGCGGCTTCGCCTACCGGGAGTTGAACTCGCTGGCGCAGCGCACCCCGGAGATCGTGCAGGAGCTGGAGTCGCTTTCCCGCGAGCTCGGCATGGTGATCGTCGGGAGCCTCCCCGAGGCCCATGGCGCGAAGGTGTTCAACACCGCCTACCTGCTGGACCGGGGACGCCTCGCCGGGAGCTACCGGAAGCTGCACCTCTTTTCCCTGATGGGGGAGGACCGGGCGCTCGATAGCGGCGACGCGGTCCTGGTGGCGCAGACCAGCGTCGGGAAGATCGGCGTCATGATCTGCTACGATCTCCGTTTCCCGGAGCTCGCGCGCCGCCTCACCCTGGAGGGGGCAGAGATCATCGTCGTGCCGGGCGAGTGGCCCAAGCCGCGCGACGACCACTGGCACACCTTGCTGCGGGCGCGGGCCATGGAAAACCAGCTCTTCGTGATCGCGGCCAACTGTTGCGGGGTGGTCGGAAAACTCGACTTCTTCGGGGGGAGCCTGATCCTCGGGCCCAAGGGGGAGATCCTTTCCCAGGGAGGCTACCAGGCCTGCGAACTGGTCGCCGACCTGGACCCGGCGGAGATGGAAAGCTGGCGCGCCAGCATCACCTGCCTGAAGGACAGAAGGCCCGATTGCTACTGAGGGTGCGCCTGCGCGCGCTTTCCTGTTGACTTCGCCATGAGTAAGGCATATTTTTTCGGTTTAACCACACTCTAACCGGAGGTACGTTCCTTGGGTATGTTCGCTTCGACCGGCCTGGTCGTAAAACTCGTGCTCGCTATTTTGCTCTATTTCTCCGTGGTTTCCTGGGGAATCATCTTCTACAAGCTGCTGCAGGTCTACCGGGCCAATGGGGCCTCCGAGCGTTTCCTGGAGTTCTTCTACAAGGCCAAGAGCTTTGATTCGATCAGTTCCCAGTTGGACCGCTTCGACAACTCGCCGCTCGCGGTGCTGTTCCAGGAAGGGCACACCGAACTGAAAAAAATTCAGGCGAAGGTTCAGGAAAAGGCGGATCCGAGCATCATCAGCACGGATCTCGGGGGGATCGACAATATTGCCCGCTCCCTGCGCCGAGCCACCACTTCCGAGATCACCCGGCTGGAGAAGTACCTCACCTTCCTGGCGACCACCGGCGCCACCGCCCCCTTCATCGGCCTGTTCGGCACGGTCTGGGGCATCATGAGCGCTTTCGAGAAGATTGGGCAGTCCGGCTCCGCCTCGCTCGCCGTGGTTGCTCCCGGCATCGCCGAGGCGCTGATCGCGACGGCCATAGGCCTGGTCGCCGCCATCCCGGCAGTTATGGGCTACAACCATTTCCAGCACAAGATCAAGGTGCTCATCTCGGAGATGGACAGCTTCTCGACCGAGTTCCTCAACATCGTGCAGCGCAACATCGCGGGGAGATAGACCATGGACCTTGGCAACAGGGACAACGGCGACCGCGGTACCATGTCGCAGATTAACGTCACCCCGCTGGTCGACGTCATGCTGGTGCTGCTGGTGATCTTTATGGTCACCGCGCCCATGATGCAGCAGGGGGTCCAGGTGAACCTTCCCAAGGCCGAGACCAAGTCGCTCGCTCCCAAGGAGGACACCCTGGTGGTATCGATCGAGAAGTCAGGCAGGACCTTCATCAACACGAACGAGATCCCGGGCGACCAGCTGAAGGACAAGCTCAACTCCATGCTGGCCGGCAGGGAGAAGCGGGAGGTCTTCCTGAAGGCGGACAGCTCGGTCCCCTACGGCGAGGTGGTCAAGGTCATGGCGCAGATCAAAGGGGCCGGCGTCGAACGGCTCGGCATGGTCACGGAGTCCCCCCAGCGAAAATGACAGGTACCGGCAGGAGATATCCCGGGCCCGGGGGGATGTTTGCGATCTCCTTTGTCTGCCATCTGGCTGTTGCTTCCCTCATCATCTGGCTTAATGCTGACCTGGTGTTCCACCCGGCCGAAGAGCCGGTCACCTATGTCGACATGGTGGCCTTGCCGGTTGCCTCGCCCCAGGCGGGAACCCCGGCTCCGGCGCAGGAAAAGGCCCAACAGCCCGCTGCGGCGCCGGCGCCGCAGCCAGCCCCGGCTCCCGCCATGGCGCTGCCGGCGGCAAAGCCCAAGGCAAAACTCCCCCCGCCGGCAAAGGGAAAGCCAGAGAAGCCTGCTCCGCCCGTCGAGGATGGGCGAGAATTCAACCAGCGGCTGGAGAAGCTCGAGCGGCAGGCGGAAGACAAGAGGCAGGCCGAGGTGCTGGCCCGGCTCAAGAAGGGGGGCGGGAAAGGCGCCGTCGGCATGCCGGGCGCCAAAGGGACCCAGGCGGGGAGCGACTATGCCTCGTACATCCAGTCGCGCCTGAAAGACGCCTTCAAGGACGTGATCGCCTCCCAGACCAGCGCCCCCCAGGTCCTGGTCCGGATCACCATCGGGCCCGACGGCCGGATAACCAACTACCGCGTGGAGAAGAAATCCGGGGACCCGGTCTTCGATGACGCGGTGTCGCGCGCGGTAACCCTGGCGGGCCGCTACTTCAAGCCCCCGCCAGGCGGGTTGCCGTTCGAACGAGTGTTTCGCTTCAAGCCGGAAGGGGTCGGCTTACCATGAGAATGCTACTTCTGTTCCTGCTTTTCCTGCTGTCGTCGCCCGAGCTTTCCCGGGCTGCCGAGGGCTTCCTCGACGTCACCGCCCCGGCGGGGCGCAAGCAGCAGCTCTACCTCGCGCCCACCACGGCGCTCTCCGGTCCGGCCGCGCCCGAAGTGGGACGCGAGCTGGTCGATCTGCTTTCCTTTGACCTCTCCCTCGCCGGCCCGTTCAACATCTCGCCTCCCGGGACCGGTGCGGCGGGAGCCGACCTGATCCTGAAGACCGCCTACGCCGTGAACGGCGCCGGGCTCACCCTGGAGTGCCGCCTCTTCGACCCGCTGCTGAACCGCGACCTGGCCGCCAAGCGCTACACCGGCGGGATGAAGGAGCTGCGCCGCATGGGGCACGCCTTCTCGGACGAGGTGCTGCGGGTACGATCAGGCCAGAAGGGCCCCTTCACCGGCAAGATCGCCTATGTCACCAAGCTCTCCGGCAACAAGGAGATCTTCGTCATGGACTACGACGGCCGCAACTCGCAACGGGTAACCAACAACCGCTCCATCAACCTGAACCCGGATTTCGCCCCCTCGGGGCGGGAGATCATCTACACCTCCTACAAGAAGGGGAACCCCGACTTATACCGGCGCGAGCTCTTCACCGGGCTGGAGGCACGCATCTCGGCGCGGCCCGGGCTGAACGCCATGGGCGCCTTCAGCCCGGAAGGCAGCAGGATCGCCCTGGTCATGACCAAGGACGGCAATTCGGAGATCTACCTGATCGCCAAGGACGGCAAGGAACTGGCGCGGCTCACCAAGAACCCCGCCATCGACGTGTCGCCGGCCTGGTCGCCGGACGGCTCCAAGCTCGCCTTCGTCTCGGACCGGTTGGGCAAGCCCCAAGTCTTCATCATGAACGCGGACGGGACGGAGGTGCGGCGCCTCACCACGACCGGCGCCTACAACGTGACGCCGCGCTGGTCGCCTCAGGGCGACCGCATCGTGTACGCCCGGCAGGAAGGAAACGGCTTTCAGATTCACGCCATCAACCCGGACGGCTCCCAGGAGGTCCAGCTGACGGTTCTCGGGAGCAACGAGCACCCGCGCTGGTCGCCGGACGGCCGCTTCATCGTCTTCAGCTCGACGCGGGACGGCGGCGATGCGATTTACCTGATGCGCGCGGACGGAAGCGCCCAGACCAAGGTCTCCCGAGGCAACGTGCATGAGACGCATCCGACCTGGTCTTCCGCCTGGTAATTTGGCGGCTGTGACATAAGAGCCGTTGCGTTACCCTGAAAAGTAGGTATAATTGGTTCCGCTTCATTGAGCGCCATGCGGTGGCTGGTGCCATACACTATCCAGATTAAAGGAGTGGGGGAATGCGCAAAAGAATATTCGGATGCATTGTTGTTCTCTGTCTCGCAACATTTGTGTCGGGTGGCTGTGCCAAGAAAGACATGGTAAAGGCCGATGAGCAGGTTCCTTCGGCCCAGGCAACTCCCCCCACGCCTGCCGTGCCCGAGGCAACCAGGCCTGGCCTGAAGACGACCCCGGAGGCCGCCACCAGGGAGCCGCTGGCCGAAACTCCGACCCAGGAGGCTGCCGTGCAGCAGGAGACGGGCAAGGCGATGGTTACCAGTCCGGCTACCGGCGCCCTGGAAAGCGAACTGCAGAAGATCTATTTCAACTTCGACTCCGCTGACCTTTCCGACCAGTCCCGGGCTGCCCTTTCCAAGAACGCCGAGCTGCTTGCCAAGCAGCCCTCGGTAAAGCTGCAGATCGAGGGAAACTGCGACGAGCGCGGCTCTGACGAGTACAACCTTGCGCTGGGCGAGAGACGGGCGAAGGCCGCCAAGGATTACCTGGTGAACCTCGGCGTGCAGCCTGAGCGCCTCTCCACGATCAGCTATGGCGAAGAGAAGCCGGTTGATCCGGGACACGACGAGGCCGCCTGGGCCAAGAACAGAAGAGACGAGTTTGTCATCATAAAATAGCTTGAGAGCGCGCCGTAAAAAGAAGGAGCCTGAGGGCTCCTTTTTTCATAGGGTGCTCACCAAATGAGTGGAGGGTTGTCATGCAGTCAGTAAAAGTTGTGCTGGCCTTTTTTGCAATTGTTTCCCTGGTAGGCTGCGCGAGCCAGTCGGACCTCGAGTCGGTGCGCCGCGATTCAGATGAGATGAAGAGCCGGATCTTTGCCATCGACAAGGGGCTGGGCGAGGTGCGCGGCGAGATGAAGGAAGGGATCGAGAAGTCCCTCAGCGGGTATCGCGAGCGCCTGGAGACCGTCCAGAAGGAGGTGGAGGGTTACCAAAAGGACATGGGGGCCATCCGCAAGGGGGGGGCCGATCTGCAGGCGACCCTGGACAGCGCCCGGGTGGACATGCAGCTTCTGACCGGCAAGGTGGACGACCTGCGGATCCAGGCTCAGAAGCCGGCCGACGACGTGGCACTTTTGAAGGAGGATACCGGGAAGCGCCTGGCACTCGTGGAGGAGCGGCTCACCAAGCTGGAGCAGGGATTGGCGGGGATGCTGGAGCTGCAGAAGAAGTCCGCCGAGCAGCAACAGACGCCGGAGGCTCTCTATCAGCAGGGGCTTGACGCCATGAAAGCCGGGGACCCCGGAAAGGCCCGTGAAATTCTGACCAGGTTCCTGGACCAGAACCCCAAGCACAAGCTTGCCGCCAACGCGCACTACTGGCTGGGTGAGACCTACTACTCCGAGAAGAACTACGAACAGGCGATCCTGGAGTTCCAGGAGGTCATCAAGAACTTCCCTGAGAAGGACAAGGTCCCGGCAGCCATGCTGAAGCAGGGGATGGCCTTCAAGGAGATGGGCGACAGCAAGAGTTCCGTCTACATCTACAAGAAACTGACCGAAGAGTTCCCGAAGTCGGAAGAGGCCAAGATCGCCAAGGAAAAGCTGCGCGCTAAATAGGATACTTTAAAAAAGGAGTACTGTTATGTTCCTTGCCAGAGACAAAAACGACGACCTCTACCTGTTTGACAAACTGCCCCTTAAGGGTGCCGAATGCTGGTGGGCGGAGTCCGGGGTAGACGGCACCTATCTGCGCCTCGACAAATCCCTGTACCCCGAGGTGACCTGGGAGTCCGAGCCGGTTCCGGTCTCGCTCACCTTCAGCGACGGCGAATAAATGACGACTCCCCACCCGGCGTAGCGCCCGAAAAAGTCGGTCCTCGTGCCATGCAAAGTTCGCCCCTACGGATACATTGAGCCCGTAGGGGCGAATCTTGTATTCGCCCGCCTTTCGCGCCCGCAAGGGAATTTATAACTGTCCCCAAAGAGTTAAAATAAAGATCTTTCTAGGCGGACAACGCTTCCGATCGTGCGATTCTATCCCAGGCGGATTGCCGGCTTGAGGTTGTCGGGTGTGTAGCGCTGGGCCGCGCGCCAACCCTTGCCGGAGACGAGGACCGGCTCCAGTCGGCAGGCGAGATAACCGATCAGGCTCGCCTCTTCGGGCAGGTCGGAGGCGATCATGACGATGCGAAAACCGACCAGGTCCCCTGCCTTGGGGTAGCCGTGCGACTCTTTGAGGGTGGAACTCCAGAGGGTCATGCCGCCGTTCTCCCCGGCGAGCCTTATTTGGAAGGTGCGCTCTCCGTCGCGGCCGCGCCCTCCCTCCTCCTGCACCAAGGCGGGAATCAGGGCCCCGATGAGCGGGCGGTAGCCAAGCGTGCAGGCATGCGCGAAAGCTGCCTCATTGTCGGGGAACTCGAGCTCCTGCGCTTTCTTCTTGCGAAACCAATTGAACCAATTGAACATGGCACCTGACCTGGATAGAAGGAAGCTATACTATACCGGGCTTTTATCGTTTGCCTAGAGGAAAAGGTTCGCAGTTTCGTGATGCGGCCAGCACTGCCGGGAGCGGTGAACTCGTCGAGCGGCTGGTTCGTGATGCTGGGAGATGGGGACACGCTTGGGAAGATCGGCTGCCGGCGGGGCCGTTCGCTGGCTCAGACAAGAAAAGGCGGGGTTGCCCCCGCCTTCGTGGTGATAATTAGAACCGCCCTTTCAGACGGGTTTTTTCTCGGGTTCGGGGTGCGCTGCCGCCAGCTTCACATCTTCGGCGGTCAGTTTCACCTCAGCGGTGGGCCGCTCCAGCCCCTCAACCCTGGCTTTGAGCTCCTCGGCTTCCTTCAGCCGTTCCGCCTCGGCCGCCGCTTTTGCTTCGGCGAGCCTTGCCAGGTGCTCCTTCTCCTCGGTACTCCTCGTTTCTGTATCGATACTCGATTTGAAGTCATCGGTTGCCTTCTTGAATTCAGCAAGCCCCTTGCCCAGCGACTTGGCGAGGTCCGGGAGTTTCTGCGGGCCGATGACTATGAGTGCGATGACCATGATGATGATCAGTTCCGGCATCCCGATTCCAAACATACTTGCTACCTCGCTTGTATCCGCGGAAAGTTCCGGCGGCTGGTTCAGAAAAATGTTAGAAAAATAATAGAGGTTTTGGCGTCCAGTGTCAAGCTCGCTTATCCGGCGCCTTAAAGGGTTTGACATGAACCTGAACATTGTCTACTATCTTTCCTGTTTACAGTAAGTTTGGCATCTTAAAACATACCTTTGGCGGTGATGCACATGGAGCAGCATTCGATACGGTCAGAAATCAAGACACTTCTCAAGAAGCGCAATGCTGTGCTTCTCGCCCACAATTACATGCGCGACGAGGTTCAGGAGATAGCGGACATCACGGGCGATTCGCTCGCCCTTTCCATCGAGGCGGCCAAGACGGACGCCGAGGTGATCGTTTTCTGCGGCGTGCATTTCATGGCGGAGTCCGCCTCCATCCTGGCGCCGGAAAAGACGGTGCTGCTGCCGCGGCTGGATGCGGGTTGCCCGATGGCCGACATGGTCTCCGTGGAGGCGCTGCGGGAGCTCAAGGCCTCGCTTCCCGGCGTCCCGGTGGTGACCTACGTGAACTCGTCGGCCGCCGTCAAGGCGGAGAGCGATATCTGCTGCACTTCCGCCAACGCGGTGAAGGTCGTGCGGTCGCTGGACGACGCCGAGATCATCTTCGCTCCGGACCGCAACCTGGGCCGCTACGTCGCGGGATTCGCCAATAAGCGCTTCCATCTGTGGGAGGGATACTGCCCGACTCATGAGAGGCTCCGGCCCGAGGTGGTGCAGGGGCTCAAGCAGAGCTACCCCGACGCGCCCTTTGTCTGTCACCCGGAGTGCAACCCGGCGGTGGTCGCGCTGGCGGACCACGTCTGCTCTACCACGGGGATGTACGACTACTGCAGGACGAGCAGCGCCCAGCGCTTCATCATCGGCACCGAGGCGGGCATCCTTTGGCGCCTGAAGCAGGAGAACCCGGGCAAGGAGTTCATCCTGGCGTCCCCGGCCCTGGTCTGCCCGAACATGAAGCTGACCTCGCTTGAGGACGTGCTGGAGGCGCTAGAGACCATGCAGCCCGTCGTCAAGGTGCCCGAGGAGATCAGGATCCCCGCCAAGCGCGCGCTGGACCGGATGCTCGCCATACCGAGGGATTAAAGCCGAGTTGCCTTTTTAAAGGAGTAAGAACCTACATGATCCGTTCATTCAAGGGGATCGCCCCCAGCATAGACGAATCCGCATTCATCGCAGAAGGGGCTGTCGTCATCGGAGACGTCAGCATCGGCAAAGAGGCGAGCATCTGGTACAACTGCGTGGTGCGAGGCGACGTGAACTTCATCCGCATCGGGGACCGGAGCAACATCCAGGACCTCTCCATGCTGCACGTGACCCACAAGAAGAACGCCGAAGACCCGGGCGCGCCGCTGATCATCGGCAACGATGTGACCGTCGGCCACAGCGTCACCCTGCACGGCTGCACCATCGAGGACGGCGCCTTCATCGGGATGCAGGCGATGATCATGGACAAGGCCGTGGTCGGCAAGGGAGCGCTGGTCGGTGCCCGCGCCCTGGTGACCGAAGGGACCGTCATAGCTCCGGGAACCCTCTGGGTCGGTGCGCCGGCCAAGTACAAGCGGGACCTCACCCCTAACGAGGTGGCCTGGCTCGGGCGCTCCTCCGGGAACTACGTGAGGTACTCGCGCGAATACCTGGACGACACCCTGTAAGCGTCGGAGGTTTCCCTGATCGGAAGCTGTGTTGCGAACCCGCGATATACCCGCATGATCCGCTGTTCTATGACTCCTATTGTGCGAGAGACTGGCGGTGAAGCTGCCAACGGAGTCAAAATGGCGGGTTCCCCCTCACCCGGACCCTCGCCCGCCAGGGGGGAGGGAGGTTGCCAACTTTTTTCCGCTTTTTAGGGCACCCCCGCTCCGGCACCCCGGCAGCCGTAGTCGAATAGGCAGGTGAATCAACATTGCAGCAAAACCCCCGCTACACCATCCTCATGGAGCTGTTCGAAACCCTTTTCAAGCGCTACGGCGCGCTGCACTGGTGGCCGGCCGAGACCCCCGTCGAGGTCTGCGTCGGCGCTATCCTCACCCAGAATACCAACTGGCTCAATGTGGAAAAGGCGATCGTCAATCTGAGGCGGGAAGGCCTGCTGTCTCTTGAGGCTCTCTGGGACGTCGATCAGGAGCGTCTTGCCGAACTGATCCGCCCCTCCGGATTTTTCAACGTGAAAAGCGCGAGGCTTAAGGACTTTGTCGGCTGGGTGCTGGCCGGTCATGGCAGTTTGGACGCGATGTTCAGCGGCGACTGGGGAGCGCTACGGGAGGAACTCATCGGGGTGCGCGGGATCGGCAGGGAAACCTGCGACTCGATCCTGCTGTATGCGGGCGGCAAGCCCTCCTTCGTCGTGGACGCCTACACCAAGAGGCTCTTTTCCCGGCTGGGTCTGGTGCGGGAATCCGACAGTTACGAGCAGGTGCGCGCGCTCTTCATGGACGCGCTGCCGCACGACAGCGGGCTTTTCAACGAGTACCACGCCCTGATCGTCGAACACTGCAAGCGCCACTGCAGGAAGAAGCCGCTCTGCGACTGCTGCCCGCTACGCCCGGTTTGCCCCTATCCGCGGCTGATTGGGCTTTAGGCAAGGGGCGGAAGCAGGGCGCCAAGGGATTGGCCCCTCCTATGAAATGGCTCTGTTAGTATGAGAGGTAGTTTCGTTCGATGGCGTGCGGCTTTGCCAATAGAGCCGAAAAGGGCGAACACAAGGTTCGCCCCTACGGATGCATTGAGCCCGTAGGGGCGAATCTTGTATGCGAAAAGGGCGAACACGAGGTTCGCTCCTACGGATGCATTGAGCCCGTAGGGGCGAACCTTGTATTCGCCCGCCTTGCGTGCCCCCGAGGGATCAGTCGTTGGGCGGATAGTTGAAGTCGGCGGGTTTGCTGAACTCGTCCTCCCGGACGTTTTCCTCACCCCTCAGTACGTCGAGAAACTGCTTGAGGATCCTCGCGGTAAGCCCCCAGATCTCGTCCTCTCCATGCATGTAGAAGTACATGGCGCGCCGCTTACCCTGCCACTGCCAGTCCTCGGTCCGAAACACCCCCGGCTTGCCGAAGTGGGAGAGCGGCACCTCGATGATCCTTTCTATCTCGGATTCGTTCACGGTCAGCGTGTAATTCGCGGGGAACATGCCGACCACCGGGGTGACCCGGTAGTTGTGCAGGGAGTGGCAGTCGTCCAGTTCGCCCAGCACCTCTACGTCGCCAGGGAGGATGCCGATCTCCTCCCAGGTCTCGCGCAGCGCGGTACCAGCGGAGTCCGGGTCGCTTGCCTCGCGCACGCCGCCGGGAAAGGAGATCTCTCCGGAGTGGTGGGTCAGGTGCGGGGTCCGCTTGGTGAAGAGGATATGCAACTCGCCGTCCTTGAGAAAGAGCGGCAGCAGCACGGCCGCGGGGACCGGGCCGGCCTCCATCGGCACCCGCCGGCGCGAGGCGAGCGCAGCCCTGAGCATTGTCCCGATCTTCACAGGGTCGCGGTACTCCGGTTCTTGGCGGGGGACGTGTGTCAGAGCATCGGCTCCTTTGCCTTCTTCTTCATCTCCGCGATGGTGGCGGCGTAGTCGGAGCTACCGAAGACGGCGCTTCCTGCCACGAACACGTCGGCGCCCGCGTGGGCGATGCGGGCGATGTTGTCGGTCTTTACCCCGCCGTCCACCTCGAGTTCGGCCTCGATGCCGCGCCGGTCCATGATGCCGCGTAGCGCCTGGATCTTCGACAGGCAGGCGTCGATGAAGGACTGCCCGCCGAAACCGGGGTTGACCGTCATCAGGAGCACCAGGTCGAGGTCCTCCAGCACGTAGTCCAGCACGTTGAGCGGGGTCGCCGGGTTGAGCGAGACGCCGGCCTTCTTGCCCAGCGATTTGATCAGCTGCACGGTGCGGTGCAGGTGGTTGGTCGCCTCGGCATGGACCACGATGATGTCCGCGCCCGCCTTGGCGAAGTCTGCCACGTAGCGGTCCGGCTCGGCGATCATCAGGTGCACGTCCAGCGGCAGCTGTGTCACGCGGCGCACCGCCTGGACGATCAGGGGGCCGATGGTGATGTTGGGGACGAAGTGGCCGTCCATCACGTCGATGTGGACGTAATCGGCGCCGCCAGCCTCTATGGCTGCGATCTCCTCCCCCAGGCGCGAGAAGTCTGCGGAGAGTATGGATGGTGCGATCTTTTTCATGTCGACTCCTGGCTGAGTTTTCTTCATGGCTTTGCTAAGCGCTTTTTTGGAGACGGGCCGCGAAGAAGCCGTCCATGCCGTCGCGGTGCGGCCAGCTTCTGAAGAAGCCGCGCTCGGTCAGCAATGGGGCGTAAGCGGGATACAGGGGACGCAGGTCCACGATGGAAAATTCCGGGTGGCGGGATAGAAAGGCGTCGAGCACCCCCTCGTTCTCCTGCCGGCTGGTGGAGCAGGTGGCGTAGAGCAGCGTCCCTCCCGGCGTTAGATACTTGACGAGGTTCTCGAGGATGGCGTACTGGGTCACCACCAGCTGCCCCAGGTCCGCGTCGGACTTCCACCATTTCCCTTCCGGGTTGCGTCTGATGACGCCCAGGCCGGAACAGGGGGCGTCCACCAGGATCCGGTCGAACACGGTGTCCTTCACCGCGTTGGAGGGGGACGTGGCATCCATGGTGAAGGTTCGCACCGAGGTGATGCCGAGCCGGTCGCAGGTCTCCCTGATCAGGCGCAGTTTCTTGTGGTTGACGTCGCAGGCGCAGATCTCGCCCTGGTCTCCCATGAGCTGCGCGATCTGGGTACTCTTGCCGCCGGGTGCCGCGCAGGCGTCCAGCACCCGCTCACCCTTTTGCGGGTCGAGAAAGATCGGCGCCAACTGGGAGGACTCGTCCTGCACCGTGAAGAGCCCGGCCTTGAAGGAGGGAAGCCTGGTTATGGCGCCCGACTGGTTGAGGCGGATGCCGTCGGGCGACCAGGTAGTAGCGGAGCAGCTGACTCCCTCCTGGCTGAGCCGCTCCAAAAGCGCCTCCCGGGAGATGCGCAGCGTGTTGGTCCGGATGGTGAAGGGAGGCGGCTCCGCCATGGCGGCGGCCAGCGCCTCGGCGTCGTCCGTGCCCAGCTGCTCGCACCACTGGGCGGCGAGCCATTCGGGGTGGGAGTAGCGGGCAGCCAGGTACTGAACGGGGGCGCTACCCCGGTCCGGGTAGCTGATGCTGTCGCGCCCGCGGTCGGCGCTGCGCAAAATGGCGTTGATGAACCCCGCCGCGCGCGGCGCCAGTTCCTTGGCTATGTTCACCGTCTCGTTGACCGCGGCCGAGACCGGTACCCGGTCCAGGAAGAACGCCTGGTACACTCCGAGGCGCAGCAGCAGCAGCACGAAAAGCTCCAGCTTCTCGGGGCGCTGCTTGGAAAACTGGCTGATGATGTGGTCCAGCGTTCCCTGCCGGCGCAGCACGCCGTAGACAAGTTCGGTCAAAAGACCCCGGTCGGCCCCCTTGATGATGTCTTTGGAGAGCTCGTGGTCGATCAGGATATCTGCGAAGGACTTTTCCTTCTCAATCCGGAGTAGTATGTCGAAGGCGGCGCGGCGCGGGTTTTTGGTGGACAAGGTACTTCCTTTTTGGGGCTGGGAATCTGGGTGAAGCTTCTCTTCATTATAAGCATTTTGCCCAAAACTGCAAGCTGTTAGGGGACTTGACATGCCTAAAAGCAGGGCTACTCTTAAAGCTTGGATGTGGTTAATCTACCAGGAGGTTTGCCATGATTACTTGGGAAACGGAGATGGGCAAGGCACTATCACGGGGCAAGGCTGAGCAGAAGTGCGTCCTGCTCGATTTTTTCAGCCCCGAATGTATCGGATGCAAACAGATGGACGCGGTCACCTTCCCGGATATCGCCGTGGCCAATTTCTTAACCGATCGGATGATCGCCCTGCATGCGCCGGTCGGCTCCAAGAGCCTCGCTTCGGATTTCCGCGTGGTCTGGACCCCGACCATCATCGTCCTCGACTACTACGGCAAAGAGTACCAGCGCAGCGTCGGCTTCCTGTCTCCGGACGAAATGGTCGCCACCATGCTGCTCGGCATCGGGAAGGTTGGCTTCGAGAACGACCAGTTCAACGAGGCGGTGATCCAGTTCAACACCCTGTTGAACGGTTTTCCGAAAAGCGCGGTTGCCCCTGAGGCGGTCTTCCTGCGGGGGGTGGCGCGCTACAAGTCGAGCCACACGCCCGCGAATCTCAAGGATACCTATCAGCAGCTATTGGCAGAGTACCCGGATAGCGCCTGGACCAAGCGGGCTGAACCGTACTCCCTGCTCTAAGGGAGCGCTACGTCTGACGCTGTTCGTTTGCACCGGGGGGAGGCACTTATGCCGCCCCCTTTTTTGCTGGGAGGCACCGGGCCGCTGGCCGGGAGCTCGGCATCTCCCTTGTAATTTGCCCCCATTTGCTCCATAATCCCGCCCGGTTGTCAACCTTTGCGCTAAAGCGGCACCCGGCGGTAGCGCCGGCGCTTGAACGTTTCCCTTTCAGGAGGGGCAGTGGACCAGGTGCTCAACGGTGTGCTCATCGGTTTGCTGGCGCTACTCGCGATTCTCTCCGCGGGACACGCCCTCATCAACAAGCGGGATCCGCGCTCGGCGCTCGGGTGGATACTCACCTGCATCGCCATCCCGCTCTTGGGACCCCTTTTCTATTGGGGCATGGGGGTGAACCGGATCTACCGCAGGGCCAAGCGCTGGCACCGGGAAGCGGGCGAGTCGCCGCGCTGGCCGGGCCGGGGTTCCTACGTCGTCTCGGCGCCGCTTCCCGCCGAGCTCTCCTACCTCAAAGAGCTGCGCCGCCTCTCCGACCGGGTGGTCAGCACGGACCTGGTCCCGGGAAACACCATCGTCCCGCTGGATAACGGCGAAGAGGCCTATCCCGCCATGCTGGCCGCCATCGAGATCGGGACCTCCTCCATTCACCTTTGCACCTACATCTTCGACGGGGACATCACCGGCGGGCGCTTCGCGGCTGCGCTCAAGAGGGCGGCCGACCGGGGGGTCGAGGTGCGGGTCATCGTGGACAGCCTGGGGGAGAAATATTCCCACCCAACCGCCAGGAAGCTTTTGAAGGGGTCGGCGGTGCAGTTTCGCAGTTTCCTGCCGCTCAAGCCCGGCGGCTACCTGAACCTGAGGAACCACCGCAAGATCCTGGTGGTGGACGGCGAGGTCGCCTTTACCGGCGGCATGAACATCGGGGACCGCCACCTGGTATCCGGCACGGCCCCCCAGGTGAAGGACCTGCACTTCAAGGTGACCGGGCCGGCGGTGGCCGACCTGCAGCGCACCTTCCTGGAGGACTGGCGCTTTGCCAAGGGGGAGCAGCTGACCGGAGCGCGTTACTTCCCGGAGCTGGCGCCGGCGGGGAGCGCCATGGTGCGCGCCGTGAGCGACGGGCCGGACAAGGAGTTCAGGAAGCTGCACTGGATCATCCTGGGCGCTCTCTCCTGCGCCCGCAACCGGGTCGCCATCGTCACCCCCTACTTCATCCCGGACCGTCCCATGATCGCGGCGCTGGTGACCGCGGCCCTGCGCGGGGTGTCCATCACCCTGGTGCTCCCGGGGAAGAACAACCTTCCCTTCGTGCAGTGGGCCAGCCGGTCCTACCTCTGGGAGCTGCAGCAGCAGGGGGTGCGCATCTTTTCCCAGCCGCCCCCCTTCGTGCACACCAAGTTCATGGTAGTGGACGGGAGCTGGAGCCTGATCGGCAGCGCCAACCTTGATCCAAGGAGCCTGCGGCTCAATTTCGAGCTCGACCTCGAGGTGTACGATCTGCATTTCGCCCGCTTGCTGGAAGCGCGCTGCGCGGTCGCCGTGGCGGCTTCCCGCGAGCTCACCCTCGCCGAGATGGACGGCCGCAGCCTGCCGATCAAGCTGCGCGACGGTGCAGCCAAACTCTTCTCGCCTTACCTGTAGCTTTTTCCCGCTTTGGAAGTCACTGAAGTTCCCCGGTGAGCCGGCCGGCGCGCGTCCCATCAGACCGATCGGTCCGATCCGACAGATCGGTCGGATCCGCCGCGCGCCGGGGTGTCCCAGAGGGGAAAAGCCCGCAGAATCAGCGGCGGCGCAGCAAAGAGCGCGCCGCGAAGGCGCAGACGAAGGTGAGGAAGTTGATCAGCACGATGGTGGCGCCGGTCGGCAGGTTCATGACGAAGGAGAGCGAGATGCCGGCGACAACTGTGCAGACGCCAATGCCGGCAGCCAGCACGATGGCGGTCCGAAACCCCTTGGCGAGTTGCAGCGCGGAGACGGCGGGAAGGATCAAAAGAGCGGAGATCAGCATGATGCCGACGACCTTCATGGCGAGGACCACGGTCAGGGCGGTCAAAAGGACCAGGATTGCGTTGATGCGGTCCGTGTCAATCCCGGAACTTTTGGCCAGTTCCTCGTCGAAGGTGCTGGCGAAGAGGTCGTTGTAGAAGATGCCGACCCCGGTGAGGACCACGCAAAAGAGCACCGCGGCGATCGCCAGTTCGCTCGAACTGATGGAAAGGATGTTGCCGAACAGGTAGCTGAAGAGGTCGACGTTGAACCCGCCGGCCAGGCTGGCCAGCATGACGCCGGTCGCGATCCCGAGCGCCGACACGATGCCGATCGCAGCGTCCCCGTAGATCCTCGCTTTCTGGGCCAGTTTCAGGATTCCCATGGCGCAGGCGAGCACGACCGGGATGATCGCGAGGGTCATGTAAAGGGAGTGCAGCCTGAAGAAAAGCGCAAGTGCGACGGAACCGAAGGTGACGTGAGACAGACCGTCGCCGATCAGCGAGAGCCGGCGCAGCACGAGGAAAACCCCGAGCACCGAGCAAAGGATGGCGATCAGCGAACCGCCGACCAGCGCCCTCTGCATGAAACCGTAACTGAGCATCTCCGTTATATTCATGAATCCTCTTAGAATCAGGGGCTAGGGACTGGGGGCTAGGGACTAGTAAACAGGGGCGGGAACCGGGGCTAGGGCCTGGGGGCTAGGGACTAGTAAATTCCTCAGCCAGTTTGAACGGTTCTGCCTTTGCTGGTCCGTAACCCTTGCCGTTAATGTTCAGACTTTGCTAGTCTCTAGCCCCTAGCCCCTAGCCCCTGCCGTTAATGCCGGTGGCAGACCAGGTGCTGTCCATGCTCGCCGAAGAGACCGGTCATCTCGGTCGAGGTGCAGAAGTCGTCGAAGTTGCCGCAGAAAATGACCTTCTTGTCAAGGTACAATAGGTGCGAGGCGTACTTGCCTATGGTGGCCGTGTCATGGGTCACCAGCAGAACGGTCGTCTTGTTTTCCCGGTTCATCTCGTAGATCAGCTTGTAGAAACTCTCCCGGGTCTCCGGGTCGAGAGCCGTGGTCGGCTCGTCCAGTACCAGAAGCTCCGGGTTGTTCACCAGCGCCCTGGCGAGCAGCACCCGCTGCCTGAGCCCGCCGGAAAGCTCGCCGATCATGCTCCCCCGGATATGGGAGATTCCCATCCACTCCATGGTCCGCTCCACGGCAGCCATGTCCTCGCGGTTGAAGCGCTTGGGAAAGCTCTTGCCGGCGAGCCTGCCCAGCCGGATCACCTCGTCCACCGTCGCCGGGAAGTGGGGGTTGAAAAACTGCAGCCCCTGCGGCAGGTAGCCGATGCGCTGCCAGCTCTTGAAACTGGTCTGCGGCGTCCCGAGCAGGGTGACTTCCCCGTTGTCGGGCGCGAGCAAGCCGAGGATGACCTTCACCAGGGTGCTCTTTCCTGAGCCGTTGGGGCCGCAGATGCCGAGGTAATCCCCGGCATTGACGCTGAAGGAAACATCCTTGAGCGCTTGGGAGCCGTGGTAGCCCGCGCTCAGGTTTTTTATGGTGAGGGCGGCCCCGCTCATCTATGCCCCGTCTGCAACATCATGGTTACCTCCGGCCTGAGCGCACGCGCCGCAGAGCCCGTTCAACTGAAGGATGTGGGAGAGCACCTTCCCCCCGATTTTCTGGCTCACTTCGCGCTCCAGGGCCTCGATGCCGCAGGAGGGGAGATCCGCCACCTTTCGGCAGGAAAGACAGACGAAGTGGTGGTGATGTTCCCGGTTGGGGCAGAAGTAATAGTAGAGCTGACGGTTGGGATGGATCACCTTGGAGATCACCCCGCTCGCTGCGAGCTCCTCCAGGTTCCGGTACACGGTCGGCAGACCGAGCCGATCGAACCTGTCGCGCAGCCGCTTCCAGAGCTCTTCGGGACTCGCGTACGCGCTCTCGGCAAACAGCATGTCGAGAATCGCCAGCCGCTTCGGGGTGGCTTTCATCCCCGCGTCCTTCAGTGCCTGGGCGTGACGCTGCTCCATGCTCGCTCCTAAATGGAAATGATTTCGTTTTAGGATAGCGACCTTACCCCCAAAGTCAAGCATAATTGTTATGGTATTGGTCGGTTGCTTTGTGTTAAAGTGCGACCGCTAACTGTCAAATGGCCAGTGGTTCAGGGGTTTAACGTACCTGCTATTGGTGCCAGGAAAGCGGCGACTCTGTTTAACTCGTGGAGATCCATGCGGATTACTGAGGAACCGGTGTGGGCCAGGATCTTGGCTCCAGGCTTGCAGGGCAGGTAACTTACGGTAGGCTTTTTGTTATTGAATTTTATTGATGGGCGGCGGGATATGCAGCAGGAACCCAGCAACTATAAGGATTACTTCCATCTGGGGCAGCGAGCCAGGGTTGAGATGTCGCTGCAAGGCGACAGGGTTTTCAACGACGGCGCCATTGTCACCGCGGTAGGTGACGGTCACATCGCCCTGCGGCTGTCGCGCGACAAGCTGCCGGCCGGGGTGCAGTTGCAGTGCGATGCACCGCTTGTGGTCAGAGTGGGAAGCAGCGGCAACAGTTACAGCTGTCGCTGCGTCGTGCTGGATCAGCCGTCTGGGGAGGATCTGCGGGTCGGCATCATTGGCCAGATGATGTCGGAGGACTTGCGGGAGTACTTCCGGCTGAGCACCGAAATTCCGGTGACCCTCTTCAACGTGACAGCGGGCAGCGCCGAAGAGAGCGGTTCAGGGGGCCTTAGGATTGCCAGCGAGGGGCGTCTGCCGCGCATCATCAATATCAGCGGTGGTGGGCTCAGGACCGAGACGGAGATGGCGATGACCATCGACGACATCATCTATGCGACCTTTCACCTGCCGCTTCCCGAGCCCAAGGTAGTCCCGGTGGTGACCCAGGTGGTGCACAGCGAGGTGATCGAGCGCTCGGACGGGACCTGCGTCAGCTCCGGGCTGCGTTATATGCACATCAATGAAAGGGACCGCGACGCCATAGTGCGTTTCGTGTGCAATGAGGAGATCAGGCGGATCAGGCTGCGCCGGAAGGATTTTTTCTCGCTCCCCGACCATTGACTTTTCCGCGCTTCGACTCCGCTCAGCGAACGGCCAGTTCGTGTAGGGATACCCCTTGCGGGTATCCAGAACTGACCGGTTGGAGCGTTTCTCCTTCCGCGCCATATTCCCCGTTACCCTATCCGCAGATTCCGCCCAGCAGTTCCAACAGCCTGTCGTTCTCTTCCCTGAGCCGGACCGCGATCCGGAAGAAACTCCCGTCCAGCCCCTGGAAATTGCCGCAATCCCTAATCAGCACGCCGCTTTCCAAGAGCCGGGAACGCAGCTCCGCCGCGCCGGTACCGTTACCGATCCGCACCAACAGATAGTTGGCACGTGACGGGAAAACCGTGAGGCAGGGGAGGCTGGCGAGCCCTGCTGCCAGCCGGTCCCGCTCCCTGGCCACGTAACTTCTGGTTTCTTCGCAGTAGGCTGCATCGCTTAGCGACGCGATCCCCGCTACCTGGGCCGCGGTGTTGACGCTCCAGGGGTCCTGCAAGGCAGCGATGGCGCCGATGGTTTCCGGCGCGCCGATGGCGTAGCCGAGCCTGAGTCCGGGTATGGCGAAGAACTTGGTCATGGAACGAAGCAGCACCGCCCGCGGGTATGAACCGATCAGGTCCTTGGCGGATTCCTCCTCGCAAAAATCGATGAACGCCTCGTCCAAGACCAGGAAGCTGCCGCTTTCCTGGCACATCTTCAGCAGAACCGCGATGTCGCTCTTCGGTATCAGGGCGCCGGTGGGGTTCCCCGGGTTGCAGATAAACAGCATATCGTAGCGTCCGGCAAGCTGCTCTGCCAGCAGTGGGAGCGACAGGGAGAAACCGTTCTCGCTTTTCAGGGTGAAGTAGTCGATCTGCCATCCCGATTTTTCCAGGGCGCAGGCGTACTCGGCGAAGGCGGGAGCGACTATGAGGCCCCTGCCGCCAGGAACCACCCGGGGCAGCAGGTGGATCAGCTCCGTAGAGCCGTTGGCCACAGCGATCTGTGCGGCGCTCACCCCGTGGTAGCCGGCGAGGCACTCCCGGAGTTCGGCAGCACCCTTGTCCGGATAGTGCAGCAGTCGCTCCACGCAGTTTGCCAGCGCACCCCGCACCCCCGGCGCCATGCCGAGCGGATTTATGCTGGCGGAAAAGTCGATGATCGCCTCGGGCGCAATCCCCAGCGACCTGGCAACGGCGAAAACGTTGCCGCCATGTTCGTGCGCGTTAGACATGAAATACCTTTTTTAAAAGAGAAACAGAAAGCAGGTTCGTAACCTAGATGGTGCAGATGATCCTGATTGCGAGCCAGCCGACCACAAGCAGTGCTTCCGAGCAATACATGAGCCGCACCACGCCGCCGTAGGACGCCAGGGTGAGCGGGGTCGAGGCGTCTCCGATGGTCGGCTTCTCGACGTCCCTCCCGAAATAGCGGTTGATGCCGCCCAGCCTCACTCCGAGCGCCCCTGCAGCGGCCGCCTCGGGGAAGCCGCTGTTGGGCGAGGAGTGGTTGCGGCAGTCGCGGCGCATGATGCGCCAAGCGCCCTTGCCGCTTAGGGCGCAGATCGGCGCGGCAAGGACCATAAGCAGGCCGGTGAGCCGGGCCGGGATGTAATTCGCCAGGTCGTCGAAGCGCGCCGAAGCCCAGCCGAACTGCAGGTAGCGCTCGTTCTTGTACCCGACCATGGAGTCCAGCGTGTTGACGGCTTTATAGGCGATGGCAAGCGCCGGGCCGCCCAGCATCAGGTAGAAAAGCGGAGCGATCACGCCGTCACCGGTGTTTTCCGCCACGGTTTCCACTGCTCCTCGGACGATATCCGGTTCTTCGAGCTGCTCAGTTTCGCGTCCGACGATATAGGAGAGCGCGGTACGGGCCTCGGGGAGATCGCCGCGCTCAAGCGCTTGAGCCACCTTGCCGGACTCGACGTGCAGCGAGCGGGCGGCGAGCGAGACCCAGGAAAGATAGACCGCGGCGGCGATCTCGGCGTCGGGCGCGAGCGCGTAGGCTCCCCCCAAAAGGAGGGCGGCACATCCGTAGCTGATCCCGACCGTCGTCACCAGAAGCGCGCAACCGGCAACCCGCTCGCTGCGGAACATGCGGCGCAGTCGGGGCTCCAGGCAGGAGATCATCCGCCCTATCGCCACCACCGGGTGCGGTAGCGCGCGCGGGTCACCAAGGATCAGATCGAGGACGACCGCCGCCAGGACGATGGCGCTATCTTTTGGAAGTAGATCTAGCAATACGGTGGTCCCTCAGAAACTTCTTACAGGCGAGCATTTGCTTATCCCCCCTGCGAAGTAGGGGGGAAGGCTCGCGAAGCGAGACAGGGGGGTCCTCCTCTGCGCAAAACCCCCCCTGCTTCACTACGTTCAGCTTCCCCCCTATTACATAGGGGGGATAAAAGCATCTCAAACTGCCGCCTTTTTCGCCCACTAGCCTCAGCCACAGCCTTTAGATGTCTACTCGCTGTGTGACGCTCGCGCCGCAAATCTCGAAGATGCGCTCAAGGTCCAGGTGCTTTTCCATATGCAGCGCCAACTGGTCGAAAGGGTCGTCAAGCGCAACCGCTTCGGCCTGTTCGGGTATCCCCTTGCCGCGCCGAATCCTGTTCAGATACGCGGTCCTGAAGCCGCAGTTGTCGAAGATCCCGTGCAGGTAGGTGCCGAACACCCTGCAATCGGGGGAGACGGCACCGTCGCAGATGCTGGTCGCAGCACCGGAGCGCTCGGAGATCTGCGCGAAAGGCTGGGCCGCGGGACCAAGCACGGTATTCCCCATATGGATCTCGTAGCCCGAGATGGCCGTCGGACACCCCGGAGCCAGCTCGAAGGCCGCAGTCGCCAAGTGTCCCTCCACCTGGTGGGTTTCCTTTTCCTTCAGCATGGTCGTCTCGACGTCCAAAAGTCCGAGTCCCGCTGCCTGGTCCAGGTCGCCCTCGACGCGGTGTGGGTCGAGCACCTGGTTTCCCAGCATCTGATAGCCGCCGCAGACTCCTACTATCGGCCCCTGGAACCGCGCGATGGCGTCGGTGAGTCCCCGTTCCTGCAGGTAGTGCAGGTCGGCCATGGTGGACTTGGTCCCGGGGAGGATCAAGAGGTCCATGGTCCCGACCAGCTCAGGCGTGTCGAGGTAGCAGAGCGCCACGTCGGGCTCCGCCTCCAGCGCGCTGAAATCGGTATAGTTGGAGATCCTGGAGAGCTTCAGCACCCCGATGCGCAGCTGCGCGCCCCCGGTGCCAGCGGCCGGCCGGCTGCCCCGTTTCTGCAGGGCGACGCTGTCCTCCTCCGGAATGGAGAGACCTTTGAACCAGGGAAGCACGCCCAGCACCGGAACTCCGGTCCTTTTCTCGACGAACTCTATCCCCGGGGTGAGTAGCGAGGGGTCCCCGCGGAACTTGTTGATGATGACCCCTTTTACCAGTGCCTTCTCTTCGGCCGTCAGAAGCTCAAGCGTCCCGACGATCTGGGCGAAGACGCCGCCGCGGTCGATGTCGGCGATCAGGATGGCGGGGGCTCCGGCCATGGCGGCGACCTTCAGGTTGGCGATGTCGTGGGCGCGCAGATTGATCTCGGCGATGCTCCCGGCTCCCTCCATGACGATGAAGGAGAAACGCGCCTTCAGCCGCTGGAAGCTTTCGCTCACCTTTTTGAAGGCCTCCGGCTTGTAGGCGTTGTACTCCTTGACGGCCATGTTGCGCACCACCCGCCCCTGCACGATCACCTGGCTCCCGGTGTCGGAGTTCGGTTTCAGGAGGATCGGGTTCATGTCCGTGTGGGCCGGGATGCCGCAGGCTTCGGCCTGCACCCCCTGGGCGCGGCCTATCTCGCCACCCTCGGGAGTCACGGCGGAGTTGAGCGCCATGTTCTGGGATTTGAAGGGGGCGACCGCGATGCCGCGGCGTTTGAGGATGCGGCAGAACCCTGCCGTGATGACGGATTTCCCGACGTCAGATCCGGTGCCGCAGAACATCAGGGCGCGCGGGTCCGAGTCAAGGGATTCGGCGCTTTGGGCCGGGATCTCGCTGGCGGGAACCGTTTTTTTGGAGGCCATCCGGTTGGAGCGGTCCCTGCTGCCGTCGGTCGCGTAGCCGCGCGGGGTCACTATGCGGCCGTCACTACAAAGCCTGGTGGCCGCGTTGCCGATGATGACGATGGAAAACATGTCGATCGGATGGGAGAGCATCGCGCCGAGCGTGGTGATGATCCGCTCTTCGCCGTACCTGCAGGCGTTCCTAACGATGCCGACCGGGACTTCCGTGCCGCGCGCCGCGATCAGGATGGCGGCGGCTTCCTCAATCTGGGTGACGCGACCCTTGCTGCGCGGGTTATAGAGCGCCACCACGAAGTCGGCCTCGGCAGCGGCGCGCAGCCTCTTTCGGATGGTTTCCAGCGGCGTCATCAAATCGGACAGCGAGATGACGGCAAAGTCGTGCATGAGCGGCGCGCCCAGCACGGAGGCTGCCGCCTGCACCGCCGAGACGCCGGGGACGATGACGATCTCCACGTCGTGGTAAGGAGAGGGCGGGCCGTCAAGCGGAGCATCGGCGAGCTCCAGGGCGAGACCCGCCATGCCGTAGATGCCGGCGTCGCCGCTTGAGATCAGGGCGACCTGTTTCCCGGAGGCCGCTATGGCGAGGGCTTCGGTGCAGCGCTCAACCTCGCGCATCATCCCGGATGAGACTACTTCCTTGCCCTGCAAAAGTGGCTCTATGAATTCCAGGTAGGTCTGATAGCCGACTACCACGTCAGCTTTCTCGATCGCCTGATGCGCCTCGAAGGTCATATGGTTCAGACCGCCGGGGCCGATACCTACTACGAAAAGTTTCGACATGAAATACTGGACCTCGTTTAATTATAAGGATGGATCGGATCAGCAGTGTCTTTGCACCATGCTCCCCCTCCCTTGACGGGAGGGGGTTGGGTGGCGGGTGAAGCTGACAACGTTAGAAATGGCGCCTTCCCGCTCACCCCGACCCTCCCCTTTGTCCACCGAAGCCTTGGACCAGGTGGACGCGAGTGGGATACCGGTGCGGTGGGCACGGGGTGCCCACCCTACAGATCTATCCCCCCTACTTCGCAGGGGGGACAAGGCTAATGCGGTGGCCCATGCCGGTTTACCGAGTCGTCTGCGCGATGGCCAGGGTCACGTTGCCGCTTTTTATCTTGTGCAGCAGCAACCTGCCGCCTCCGGAAGCAAGGAGCGCCGCCGGCTCGGCAACACCCCGGGCCCCGATGGCTGCCAGGGCGTGATCCGAGGCAGGGGAGGGGGCATCGACCTCGTTTAACTGCTCGCTTTCGTACAGCAGCAGCGGTTTCCTCGAGGCCGCAGCAAATTCGAGCAATCCCGCCTCATCCCCCTTGGCCTGGGCCGTAGCCAGGCATTTGACGCTACTAAAGGAAAGCGACAGCAGCGCCAACTGCTCAGTTACGACGGACTTTATCTCCTGGGCGGAGGTGCCCCGGTTGCAGCCGATCCCAAGGCAAAGGTTCAAAGGGCGCAGCACCAAAAGCCGCTCGGTGCTCTGCTCCACCGGAATGACCCGGTTGGTGACGAAGAGTTGGCCGCTGGCACCGCTCTCCAGCGCGTCGGTAAAATCCTGGTGGAAGGAGAGCAAGCCTTTGCCGGCGAAGTAGCGTCGCACCGCGCCGCCGTGATCCACCACGGCGATCTCCGTCCCTTCCAAAAGCAGGGCATTCAGTACCTTCACCCGGGACAGGTCCTCGATCAGCCAGCCGCTTTCCTTGGCCAGCATGTCGAAGGAGGGGAGATCGTTCGCGTCGGTGGCGGTCGTGATGACCGGGATGCTGCCGATCAGGCCGGCGCAGGTTTTAGCCAGCGCGTTGGCTCCCCCGATGTGCCCCGAGAGCAGCGACACCGCGAAGCGTCCGGCGTCGTCCAGCACAACGACTGCGGGATCCCGATCTTTGGCCTGCAGCAGCGGAGCGATGGTGCGCACCACGATGCCGGTCGCCATGATGAACACGAAGCCGTCGTAATCGGGCCACAAGCGGTCCACCAGGGACTGCACGCCGCCGGAAAACGGGTGGGCCCCGCCGGTGGCGTGTTTCTCGATGACGAAAAGCCGGCTCTCGGGGATTCCTTCGTGCAGGTCGGCTCCGATCCGGGCCCCGTTGCGGGTTATGGCGATGATGGCTACGTGCATGAATTCCTAAAAATAAAAGCCCCTCACCCGTAGTGTTGCCCCGATTGATCCTTGCGTTTAGCTCCCCCTCCCTTGACGGGAGGGGGTTGGGGGGCGGGTGAAGCCGCCAACGAAGTCGTACATGCCGCCGTCCCCCCCACCCCGACCCTCCCCCGCCAGGGGGGAGGGAGGTTTGTAGGGCGAGGGTAATCAGAATTACTGGCACCAATGGCCGTCTACCGTTAAGGGGGAGGGTACCCGGGTCGGACCCCTAGGTGACGATCCCTTCCCGGCAGCCGTGGGTGAATCCCCTGTCGTAGAGCAGGGACTTGGCGCGCATCCCCTCGCCCCGGGCGCGCAGCACATCGCCCACGATGATCAGCGCCTGCTTGCCGATGCCGGCTTCCTTGACCTTTGCCGCGATGTCGGAAAGGCTCCCCTGCAGCACCTGCTCGTCCGGCCAGGAGGCGCGAGCCACGACGGCGACCGGCGTCTCCGGGGTGTAGGCGCCCATCAGCAGCTGCTCCACGACCTTCTCGATCATGGAAACTGAAAGGTAGATGACCAGGGTCGCGCCGATCCGGGCGATCTCGCTCAACCGCTCCCGGTCAGGCACGGGGGTCCGGCCGGCCAGGCGCGTGATGATGACCGTCTGGGAAACCTCGGGGAGGGTCAGCTCCTGCTTCAGGGCCGCCGCGGCTGCGAAAGCGCTCGTCACACCCGGCACAACCTGGTAACCGATCCCGAGCTGGTCCAGCGCTTCCATCTGTTCCTGGATGGCACCGTAGATGGAGGGGTCGCCGGTGTGCAGGCGGACCGCTTTTTCGCCGGCGAGGGCCGCCTGGGCCAGGGCGTTGGTGGTCTCCTCCAGGTTCATCCCGGCGGAATCGAAGACGCGGGCATCGGGGGCGTAGGTCCGCACCAGCTCGCGGTCCACCAGGCTGCCGGCGTAGACGATGACGTCCGCCTCCCTCAGGAGCCGGGCACCCTTCACCGTTATCAGCTCGGCATCGCCAGGGCCGGCGCCGACGAAGTATATTTCTGTTACAGAATTCACGGAAGTACCTTTGGTTATCAGGGGATTATGATCCCGTGCGCCAGCGTACGAACGATGGCCACGGGGGATAGGTGTATCCCCCCTGCGCAGAAGGGGGGAAGGCTCGCGAAGCGAGACAGGGGGGTCCTTCTCTCGGCGAAAGCACCCCCCTGCGGCAACCGTCAGCTTTGCAAATAGAGCCGGAAATGGGCGAACACAAGGTTCGCCCCTACGGAATACATTGACCTGGTAGGGGTGAATCTTGCGAACACAAGGTTCGCCCCTACGGAATACATTGACCTGGTAGGGGGAATCTTGCGAACACAAGGTTCGCCCCTACGGAATACATTGAACTGGTAGGGGCGAATCTTGCGAACACAAGGTTCGCCCCCACGGAATACATTGACCTGGTAGGGGCGAATCTTGTATTCGCCCGGCCTTTCGTGCCCCGAGGGGAAAACCAGAACTGCCCCCAGAGCCATTTCACCGCGAGGACATCGGAGCCTACCACCCGCCTTTCTTCACGATCAGCATGGAAAGGTAGTCGAGCTTTTGCCCGACCAGCGCATCGAGATCGAAATGGACCTCCTCCTCGCCGGAGCCGACCCGGCGCACGAATACGCCCTGCCGCTCGCGCCCCAGTTCCTTCAATACCGTGTAGACCCGGTCGAAGACCCGGTTTACCTTCATGAGGACCACGGTGTCGAACTCTTCCAGGGTCCTCCTGAGCTCGTCGTCCTCGTAGGCCGCGGGGAGGATGGCGATCTTCTCGCCCCCCAGGCCGAGCGGCACGCCGGAAGCGGCGGAGGCCGCCAGTATGCTGGAAATCCCCGGAACGACCTCGATCCGGATCTCGGGATATTTGGAAAGGAATATCCGGTGGATATAGAGATAGGTTGAGTAGAGGAAAGGGTCACCGATGGTGATGAAGGCTACGTCCTTGCCCTGCGCGATGCGGCTTGCCACCTGGTCCGCCGCCTCTTCCCAGAACGGCTCGAGCCCCTGCTGGTTCTTCACCATGGGGAAGACCTGGACCAGCACCTCCTGGCGGCTCCGGTCGAGGAATTGCTCGACGATGGAGAGCGCGTAGCTCCCCGCCTCGGCTGCACCGGTGGGGGCGCAGATGACGTCCGCGCTCCTGAGAATCCGTTCCGCCTTCCTGGTCAAAAGCTCCGGGTCGCCGGGGCCCACTCCAACGGCGTAGATTACCGCCACTACTCCTCCCCTTTCCAGGCCGCGATGACGTACACCGGGTTATGGGCCGCAAACATCTTGTATTCGGTGAGGGTACGGGTCTTGGAGATGTTGACGCAGGTCACCTCGACGGTATAGCCGTGGTCCTCCAGGAACTCCACCGACTTGGTCAGCGTGTCGAGCGTCACGGCGTTGATGACGATGAAGCCGTCGGGCTTCAACCGCTTGTCCACCGCCTCGATGATCTCCTCCAGCATGCCGCCGGAGCCGCCGATAAAGACACGGTCGGGGTCCGGCAGGTCCTCCAGTCCCTCGGGCGCGTAGGCCTCGATCAAGAGGACGTTGCGGGCCGCGAACTTCTTGAAGTTGTCCCTAAGGTAGCTCAGGTACTGGGGATTCTTCTCCAGCGCGAAGATGCGTCCGTTGGGCATCAGGTTGCCGGCCTCGATGGAGACCGAGCCGCTGCCGGCGCCGATGTCCCACATCACCAGGTCGTCCTGGAGCTGGAGCTTGCCCAGGGTGACGGCCCGCACCTCTTCTTTGGTGATCAGCTTCTTGGCCGTGGCGAACTCCTCGTCACGGATGCCGATGACCGGGTAGTTCTGCAGGTTCGGTTCCCAGGTCTTGATCAGTATGAGGATGTTGAGCGGCGAGCAGGTGATCTCGGTCAGTCCGCGCACGTCGGTCTTGGTGAACTTCTCGGTCGGCAGTCCCAGGTCCTCGCAGATCCAGGCCTCGTACCCCTCGGCGCCCCGGCTGATCAGCTCGCGGGCGATGACGGAAGGCGTGTTGACGCCGTCGGTGAGGATGGCGATCTTCTCCGAGGCGATGATCCGGTCCAGTGCCGGCTTGATCCCCCTGCCGTGCACCGAGACGAAGGTCGCATCGTCCCAGGGCTCCTTGATCCGGGCGAAGGCGTACTGAACGCTGGTCACGTTCGGGTAGATCTCGACGCGCTCCTTGGGGAGGTTGCGCAGCAGGAAGCGCCCCACCCCAAAGAAGTTGGGGTCCCCGGAGCCAAGCACCACGGTCCGCTTGCTGGTCGTCTTCAGGTATTCGAGCATGATGGAGAGGTCCTCCAGCAGGCGCTTCTCCCCCTTGAAGTTGGGGAAGATCTCCAGGAGGCGCTTGTGCCCGATCAGCACCTCGGCGTTGTCTATCACCTCCAGCGCCTGTTTCCCGAACCCTTCCCATCCCTCGATCCCGGCGCCAACCAGGTATATCTTCTGTGCAGGCATGGTAGCTCCCCTGTGAAACGTTGAGTCGTTGAGTCGTTAAGTCGTTGAGTCGTTAAGTCAAAAGCCTCCCTCCCCCCTGGCGGGGGAGGGTCGGGGTGAGGGGGAAGGTGCCACGTAGTGTCAGCATCAGTTGAAAGCAAGAGCAAATCCCCCCTGTCCTCCCTTCGCAAGGGGGGAACTATAGGGCAAAAGAACTTGTGCGATTAACTGCGAATGTTCGCCTGTTTACCTGCAGTAGAGCGACTCGCCCTGGTAGCCGGCGAGAAAGACCCGGACTGGCAGCCCCGGCGCACAGGCGTCGCAGGCCCGGACCACCCTTTGGCAGACCAGATCGATGAGCGCCTTGTCGTAGCCGGAGGCCTCCAGCAGGTGGCGGGCAGTGTTGGCGCTCCGTGCCAGTTGCTCCAGGTGCGCGGTCCCGGGATCCTCCTTGAGCCAGTCCGCCAAAGTCGCCAGATCGAGCTCCGAGGAGGAGACGTGGGTCTGCAGGTGGCCACAGGCTATCTTCACCATCTTGGCGAACTGCCCGGCGATCACGACCCGCTGCGCTCCCTTTCTGGCACAGCTCTTGAGGGAGTAGCCGAAGTGGTCTCCCATCATCACGAAGGCCTCCTCTCCCAGCTCGTTCCTTGAGGCGCACTCGCGCTGCGCCGCCAGCTCGGAACTCCTCCCGGTGGAGAGGACCACGGTCCGGCTGCCGCAGGCCAGCGCCACGTCGATGGACGCGTCCACCGTGTCGGTCCAGGCCTTGGCGGAGATCGGCTTTACAATCCCGCTGGTGCCCAGTATGGAGAGCCCGCCGACGATGCCGAGCCGCTCGTTGAGCGTCTTCTTGGCCAGTTCCTCGCCGTTGGGGATACTGATGGTGAAGGTGAGCGTCTGGGGGACGCAGCGCACCGCGAAGACTTCCTTCACGACTTCCATGATCATCCGGCGCGGCACCGGGTTGATGGCCCACTCCCCGACCGCGACGGCGAGCCCCGGCTTGGTGACCCGTCCGACGCCGGTCCCCCCCTTGATGATGGTGCGGTGCCTGGTGAAATACTCGACCTTGGCGGTGACGTGGATCTCGGCGCCGTTAGTCACGTCCGGGTCGTCGCCGGCGTCCTTCACCACATAGCAGGTCGCGGTGTTCTCGTGCAGCGCGCAGCCCTGCAACTGGAAGCGCGCAGTCTCCCCGCAGGGGAGGGTGAGCTGCACCTCGTGCACCAGCGTCTGGTCCCGCAGCATCTGGGCGGCGCCCTTCACCGCGGCAGCCGCGCAGGAACCGGTTGTGTAACCGTATCTGAGATTTTTTCCGCTCATAGGCATTCCATGGGATGCGGTTGGCCTAATAGGGCGCAGCGTCCGATTGGACAGCTGCTGCGCTGATTAACGGCCAGTCCGGCATAGGTTACGGGGAGCCCGGTCCCGGGGGCGCGCCTCAGGCCGCCGCCTGGATCAAGAGGGCGTTCATGACCGCCGCGGCGACGTTGGAGCCGCCCTTGCGCCCGCTGTTGGTGATGAAGGGGAGCGCCGGGTAGCTCTGCGCGAGTTCCCTGAGCGCCTCCTTGCTCTCGGCCGCCCCGACGAAGCCGACCGGCAGCGCCACGATCAGCTTGGGCGTCAGCCGCTCCTCGCGGATCAGCCGGATCAGCTCGAAGAGCGCGGTGGGCGCGTTGCCTATCACGAAGATGCCGTTGCCGGCGTCCCTTCCGCCGCGGCGCATGGCCAGGATGGAGCGGGTGATCAGCTGCGCCTTGGCGTCCTTGGCGACCTGCGGGTCCGCCACGTAGCAGGAGACCTTAATGCCGAACGGGGTGAGCCGCTCCTTGCTCATCCCGGAGATGACCATGGTGGTGTCGGTGACGATGCCACAACCCGCCTTCAGGGCCGCGACCCCGCTGGCGATCGCGTTGGGCGAGAAATACATGCTCGTCGCATAGTCGAAATCGGCGCTGGTATGGATGGCACGGCGCACGACCGGCCACTCCTGCGCGGACCAGCTGTGTGGGCCCAGCTCCTCCTCGATGATCCGGAAGGATTCCGCCTCGATCTGCTCGGGGCTCAGATGTACCGACATCAGTGCCACCTCTCTTCAGTGAGGCTCTCGGCGATCCGCTCGACGACGACCTCGGCGAGCTTGTTGTGCACGCCCAGGTGCTTGCCGAGCACCATCTCCACCCCGGGGTGGCGCTCCCTGGCCTGCGCCAGTTCTTCGGGCAGGTCCTCCTGCACGTGGGCCCCCAGGTAGAGGAAGTAGGGGACCAGCAGGATGCGCTGGGCTCCCTGAGCCACGCAGTTGTCCACCCCCTGCTGGATGTTCGGCAGGTGCAGCTCGCGGAAGGAGACCTCGACGATGTCGAACTGCGTCATCTGCTTTACCCGCCCCGCGATCTCGTGCGCCGCGTCGTTCGCCTCCGGGATCCTGCTGCCGTGGCACATCATCAGTATTGCCGTATTCATTATATCTCCTGCAATCATGTAGGTTTTATTTACCGTAGGGGCGCATAATCATGCGCCCGTATCTGTTCCCTTCTCCCGGCCCAGTTTTTCGGAGGTCCGTCCGCAAGCCGGGTTGAAGAGGGCTTCTACCCGCACCGGACCGGGCGAATGATGATTCGCCCCTACGCCTGCAGGGCTCAATGCCCGCTCAGAGGGCGCTATCCCACCCCTTCCGGTATTCCTTGACCAGCTTCTCCACCGCGCGCTTGGAGGCCGCCTTCCAGGGGCCGACCGCTACCAGGTTCAGGTTCTCCGGGGCGAAGAGCGCCCGGGAACTTCGGATGATCTCGGCCGCCGTTATCTTCCCCGCCTCGATCCGGTCCTCGTCAAGCGACCGCACCAGGCTCATGAGCTCGCCCCATCCGTAGCGCACCTGCATCTCGTAGGTGGAGTCGGAGCTGTACTCCAGGTCGAAGAAGTAGCCGTCTTTCACCCGCTGCAGCTCAGCGGTGTCGATCTCCTCGAAGGCGAGGCTCTTCACTTCCCTCAGCACCTCCGAGACAGCGAGCAGCAGGTTCTCCGGGGCGGTGGCGAGCTCTATGGCGAAGGCGCCGGTCTCCTCATAGGCCGAAAGCGAGGCGTCCACCGAGTAGACGATGCCGAGCTTCTCCCGCAAGGAGAGGTGCAGCCGGGAGCTGCCGCCGCCGCACAGGATGCGGCGAATCAGCCGGAGCCCCATGATGCGCGGGTCGCGCCGCGCGAAGCCCCGAAACGCGATCTGCAGGTTGACCTGGCTGTCGGAGTCCTTGACGAAGAGCGAGCGGGGCTCGTCCTGGGTGGCGTCCGCCGGCAGCGGGGCTTTGGGCTGTGGCCCGCTCCAGTCCGCAAAGGACGTCTGGCAGGCGGCGAAGAAGCGCTCCGGGTCAAGTTTCCCCGCGGCCACGATGAGGGCGTTGGACGGCACGTACAGCTCGGCCAGGTAGCCCCTCAGGTCCTCCTCGGTGAAGCCCTTGATGGTGTCCAGGTAGCCGATGGTCGGCATGCCGAGCGGGTGGTCGGGCCAGAGCAGGCGGCTGGCGAGGTTACTGGGGTTGGTCTCATCGCCGCGCTCGTTGATGTCCTCCAGCGCCTCCTCGGTGATGATGCGCTTCTCTATCTCGATGCCTTCCAGCGTCGGCCGCAGCAGCATGGAGGAGAAGAGCCGAACCCCCTCCGGGATCTGGTCCGGATGGATGCGCGAGAAGTAGCAGGTGGTTTCCTCGTCCGTCGCCGCGTTCACACTCCCGCCGATCGCCTCGAAAGCAATCTCGAGCTCCAGGTTGGAGGCGAACTCGCTGGAGCCGCGAAACAGCATGTGCTCCAGGAAGTGGGAGATGCCGGACTTGCCGGGAGGGTCGTTGCGCCCGCCGGCCTTCAGGTAGACGGCTATTTCCGCACTGTGCAGGTGCGGCATGTCAACGGCCACCAGGCGCAGGCCGTTGGAGAGAACCTTTGTACTGCAGCTGAGCATCAAACCTCCGTGAGTAAGATTGCCGCGTCCGCCGCGGGTCCCGGCGACTGCCGCTTAAGACGGGGCAGCGCACGCCGAACCGGCGGGAGAAGCGGATGGAACGTAACGCGCAGCACCCCGACCTCCCGGCATCGGGACACCGATAGCCGGGGGGAGGGTTTGAAGTAGCGAGAACGAGCCGAAGCGGGAAAGCTCAAAGAGACGACCGGCAAGACAAAGCGCCAGTGACGGGCTTCTCTTGCGTTGACTCAAATTAGCGGAAAGAATGCTGATTGTCAAATGACTTGAGGCCCGGGTGGCACAGTTTTTTCTTGACAACTTCGCGACAAACTGGCAGATAGTATCCCCATGAACCATACCGGCTACTTTTCCTTTACGAACTTTTACTTTTGGTGCGGCTTTTATTTTAGGCCGTCTCCCCGGGTAGAGGTACGTGATTTAGGGTAGCTGGAACTAAATTGAACGAACCGAAAGCCGGGGTGGACTGATCCTCCCCCCCTTTCCGGTTCTTCGCAGCCGATAGCAGAATCGAAACAGGGCCGGGGGGCAATCCTTCCGGCCCTGTTGCTTTTGGGGGACAAAGGGGAGCGAAAATGATCGTTGTCATGAAGTCTGGAGCGGCCAAGAAGGACCGGGATGAAGTCACCAAGCGGATCAAGGAGCTGGGGTACACCCCCCACATCATTCACGGCACGACCCGCGACGTGATCGGCGCTGTGGGAGACGAGCGGGGCAAGAGCGTGCTGCAGGCGATCGAGTCCATGCACGGGGTGGAGAGCGTGGTCCCCATCCTGCAGCCCTACAAGCTCGCCTCCAAGGAGCTCAAGAAGGAGCCGAGCCTGGTGCGCATCTCGGACAACCTGGTCATCGGCGGCAAGGAGCTGGTGGTCATGGCCGGCCCCTGCTCCGTGGAGAGCGAGGAGCAGATCATCCAGAGCGCGCTGGCGGTGCAGAGCGCCGGCGCCCAGATGCTGCGTGGCGGCGCCTTCAAGCCGCGCACCTCGCCCTATTCCTTCCAGGGGCTCGAGGAGGAGGGGCTGCGGCTGCTCGCCAAGGCGCGGGATCTGACCGGGCTTCCCTTCGTCACCGAGGTGATCGATCCCGAGTCCGTCGACCTGGTCGCCTCCTACGCGGACATGCTCCAGATCGGCGCGCGCAACTCCCAGAATTTCGCGCTCTTGAAGAAGGTGGGCCAGATCAACAAGCCGATCCTTTTGAAGCGCGGCATGTCCATGACCATCCAGGAGTTCCTGATGAGCGCCGAGTACATCATGAGCGAGGGGAACCAGTCGGTGATCCTGTGCGAGCGCGGCATCCGGACCTTCGAGACCGCGACCCGCAACACGCTCGACCTTTCCGCCATACCCGTTTTGAAGGCGAAGACCCATCTGCCGGTAGTGGTCGATCCCTCCCACGGGACCGGGAACTACCACTATATAGCTCCCATGTCCTTCGCGGCGGTCGCGGCGGGGGCGGATGGTCTGATCATCGAGGTGCACCCCGATCCCGAGCGTGCCTCCTCCGACGGCCCGCAATCGCTCAAGCCGAAGAAGTTCGCAGCGCTCATGGAGAAGCTGAAGCTCTTCGCAGCCGCGGCGGATAAGAGCCTGTAGAGGAAAGGGTCGGGGTGGTGGGGGAAATGGGCGAACACAAGGTTCGCCCCTACGGATAGATTGAGCCCGTAGGGGCGAATCTTGTATTCGCCCGTCTTTCGTGCCTAAGCCTTTGTCCTATTTGCCCCCTCGCTTTTCTCCCTCCTTGCGGTATCATTGGCCTGGCCTAACAATATACTGCCCAGGGGGTGTCTATGCGAAGGTTTTCTCTGCTGGTGCTGGCGCTTTTGCTGATCGCTTGCTCGGCGCTGCCGGCCCAGGCCCGCAGGCAAAAACAGGTGCAGTTCCAAAGCCCCTCGGGCGGCGAGCAGGAGGTGCTGCGGGACTTCGAAAAGATCCTGGACCTCTGGCGGGACGGCCGCTATGCGGAGCTCTACGAGCGCACTTCCGGCGGCAAGGAGGGGAAGGAGCGCTTTGCCAAGCGGCTCGCCCTCGCTCCGCACAAGCCCGCCTGCTGCTGGGAGAAGATGCAAGAGGCGCGGGTGTCCCTGAAAAACGACCGGGCCGCGACGGTCCGTGCCAAGCTCGGCTTCGAGGGAAACGTGTCGGGCACCGAGTTCGTCACCAAGGGGATCAAGCTCAAGAGGGAGGAGAACTTCTGGGTGATCTCCCAATCCGACCTCTTCTCGCTGGCGAACCTGACCAAGAAGAAAGTCCGTTACAAGTACCTGCCGATCCAGCCGAAGTAGTCTCAACCCTCCCCTTATCCCACATCTGCCTACCCGATTGGCGCAACATTTCGGATTTTGAGGGTGCCTCAACGGTACCCTCAACTCCGCCCTTTCCCCGTTATCCTCATCCCCGCCCCGCGACGAGAACCTCATGCCTGCGACTATGAGCGCTATGATGAAGTTTATGGTCGAAGGGATGAAGATCATCATAGCGATGATATTTTTCATGGTCGCGATGATGTTTTTCACTATCGCGAGGATGAAGGTCATCATGGCGATGATGAAGTTTATGATCGAAGGGATGAAGATCATCATGGCAATGATATTTTTCATGGTCGCGATGATATTTTTCACTATCGCGAGGATGAAGGTCATCATGGCGATGATGAAGCTTAGGGTCGCGGGGATGAAAATCATCATGGCAATGATATTTTTCAGCATGACCATGATATTTTTCATCATGGCAATGATATTTTTCATCATAGCGATAATATTTTTCATGGTCGCGATGATGGAGAACTTGATCCTCTCGGCCATGAGCCTTGTTCCTCTCCCGGGGTTGGGCTTCACCTCGAAAGGTTACGATGCGCTCCTTGGTATCGTCAGGTTATCCGCTTGACCCTTTTCCCCCCTTCCGGTACTCTAGGCCACATGTCTATAATTAATGATTCCCCCACGAAGAAGCCGGAACTCCTCTCGCCCGCAGGTTCCCTGGAGGCGTTTTTCGCCGCCATGGAGAAGGGCGCGGATGCAGTCTATGCCGGTCTGAAAGATTTCTCCGCACGCGCCAAGGCGAAGAACTTCACCCTCTCACAGATGGAGCGCATGACCTCCTACGCCCACGGCACCGGGAAAAAGCTTTACGTCACGCTCAACACCCTGGTGAAGGAGGCGGAACTGCCCGCCCTCATCGACACCCTCGCCTCCCTGGAAGCGATGCGGGTCGACGGGGTGATCCTGCAGGACATGGCGGTGGCCCGCCTGGCCCGCGAGTTCTTCCCCGGCATCCCGCTGCATGCCTCCACCCAGATGACTATCCACAATTCGCTCGGTGTCCGGCAGTTGGAGGAACTGGGCTTCGAGCGGGTGGTGCTCGCCCGCGAGCTGCACATAGACGAGATCAGCTCCATCGTCGCCTCCAGCAAGGCGGAGATCGAATGTTTCATCCACGGGGCGCTCTGCTTCTCCATTTCCGGCCAGTGCTACTTCTCCTCCTTCCTGGGCGGGCACTCCGGAAACCGCGGGCGCTGCGCCCAGCCCTGCCGTCGCCAGTACAAGCACAAGGGAAAGGAGGGGTATTACCTCTCCACCAACGACTTCTCCAGCATAGAGATGATCCCCGCGCTGATGCAGGCCGGCGTCGCCTCCCTGAAGATCGAAGGGCGCATGAAGTCCGCCGAGTACGTGGCGAGCGTCATCGGTGCTTACCGGATGGTCATGGACGCGCCGCCGGGATCCTACGACCAGGCGGTGGCCGAGGCCAAGGCGCTCCTGAAGCTCTCCTTCGGGCGGGTGCCGACCAAGGGGTTCCTCGCCTCGCAAAACCCCACCGACATCTCCACGCCGTCCATCAAGGGCGCCACCGGGCGCTACCTGGGCGACATCCGCGAGATCAAGGGACACCGGATCAGCTTTGACACCCGGGACCGGCTCCACGTGGGAGACCGGATCAGGGTGCAGCCGAAAACGGACATGGCGGGACGCGCCTTCACCATCAAGGACCTCTTCGTCTGCAACAAGCCGGTCATGAGCGCCAAGGAGAACACCCTGGTCTCCACCCCGGCGCCCTTCGACTTCAAGCTCGGCGACTCCGTGTTCAAGGTCTCCTCGGAGACCGCTTTCACCATGAGCGAGAACGCCTGCCTGAAGCGCCTCGAAGGGGTCAAGGGGGATAGCATCCCCTGCAGCCTGAAGCTCTCCTATGGCGCGGAAGCGCTCCAGGTCGAGGCGGAGGTGTTCGACACCCTGTTCGCCACCTCGTTTCCGCTCGGGCAGCTGGAAGAGTCCCGCTCCACGGATATGGAGGGGGTGCTGCGGGCGCAATTCTCCAAGTGCGGCGACACCAAGTTCACCCTCGCCGCATTGTCGGCTCCCGATTTCCCGGCGCTCTTCATACCCGCGGCGCAGCTCAAGGATATCCGGCGCAACTTCTACGTCTGGCTCGCCGAGGCCTCGCTGGGCGCCCTGAAAAGGAAGAGCCGCATGGGGCGCGACGAGGCCATCTCCGCGCTGGTTGCGCGGCGCCCGTCGCCCGCCTTCAAGGGTAAGGACGAGCTCTCCGTCAAGATCGAGCAGGTGAAGGACTGGCACGAACTGCACCGGGACGTGGTGGACCAGGTGATCCTCCCGGTATCCCACGCCAACATGCACCAGCTGCCGCAGTTCGCGCGCAAGCTCAAGGGTGACGAGGAAAACGTCATCTGGCAGCTTCCCTTCATGATCTTCGAAGCCGATATCCCCTTTTACCGGGAAGCGGTGGACTCCATACTGCGCGCCGGCTTCAAGCGTTTCGAGCTGACCAACCTGTCCCACTTCCAGTTCTTCAAGGGGGTCGAGGCCGATCTGAGCACCGATTATCGTCTCTACTCGCTGAACAGCCAGGCGCTCTTAACCTGGCAGGAGTTGGGCGCCACCCGGGCTACCCTCTACATCGAGGACGACCGGGACAATCTGGCCTGGCTGCTCGCCTCCGATCTGAAGATCAAGAGGGGAATTCTTTTGTACGCGCCGGTGCCGGTCATCACCTCCAAGATCGCCATCAAGGAGATCAAGGGGGATGCGCCGATGGTTTCCGACCGCGGCGACGTCTACACGGTAAAGGTGAAGGACCGTCTCACCGTGGTGAACGCCCAGACTCCCTTCGCCTTGACCCAGTACCGAAACGAGCTGCGCGGCCTTGGTTGCGGCTGCTTCCTGCTTGACCTGTCGCACCTGCAGCCCGAGGAGCGGGCGCGTGCGCTGGAGGCGTACCGCAAGTGCCTCGGCGTCGCCGGGGCGTCCGAGTTCAACTACACGGCGGGGCTTGTGTAGAATCGGTTGAGTGGTTAAGTCGTCAAGTCGTCGAGTCGGAAAGGCGAAAAGGCGGAAAGGCGGAAAGGCTCAACTACTACGTCTCAACACAATCCAGGGGGGCGTATGGACGATATGAAATCCACCTTTGAAGACCTCGAAATTTGGCGGCTCTCCAGGGATTTGAGACGTTCGTGCTCCTCGCTGACAAAAGTGCTTCCACCCGAAGAAAAATTTCGCCTTACTGACCAATTGGTCAGGGCTTCACGGTCGGTGACGGCAAATATTGCCGAGGGCTACGGCAGATATCATTATCAAGAGAATATCCAATTCTGCAGACATGCCCGAGGAAGCCTCTTCGAAATTATAGACCACCTGTACGTAGCCCTTGATGAAGAATATATTCTTCAAGACTCGTTTGCAGAACTCAAGGGTAAGACAACTGCTATAATACTGAAAATAAATGGTTATATTCGCTACCTGAATCAAAAGAAATCCAGCAATGAAAACAATAAAACATAAAAACGGCTCAACGACTCAACGACTCAACAACTCAACAACTCAACAACTCAACAACTCAACAACTCAACAACTCAACGACTTAACGACTTAACGACTTAACGACTTAACGACTCAACGGTGGTACATAGATGAGCTTATTCGAGAAGTTCACCGAGAAGGTGAGCGAGAAGATAAATAACCCCGCCCTGGTCGAGCTGATGAAGGAGCAGAGTCTTAGGGACCTCCTCATCAAGCGGGCCTTCCGGGTCTCGCAGGGCTACCTGCAACGTGAATTCCTGAGCCGCGTGCTGGACGACGAGATGGTGGAGTTCTCCATCGCTCTTTTCGACGGGCGCGGCGAGATCGCGGGCAAGATGAAGAAACGCCTGCTGCCGGCCATCCCGTTTTCCGCCACCTTCTCCATCCAGGGCATGGAATTCACTGCGGCCAGGAAATGCGTGTTCCTGAAACTGGAGAAGGTCGGACCGGTCGATTTCGACTGGCTCACCAGGAAGGTGGTGCAGCACATCCCCTTTTTAAGCTGCAGCGGGGACCTGCTCACCTGCGACCTCACCAAGGTTCCGAGACTCGCCGAGCTCTTCGACCGCCGGGTCAAGGGAATCAATCTCAACGTCTGGGACCTGATCACGCTTAAGGAACTAACCCTCAAGGATGGGGAAATCGTCGGCAGAGTGGGGGTGGTATTATGACGGATCATCTGGTGCGCATCCTCGCTAAGACCGGAAGCGTCCGAGGGCTTGCCTGCGTCACGACCGGGCTGGTCGAGGATGTCTGCAAGCGGCACGGCACGCTACCCACGGCCTCGGCCGCTCTCGGGAGGGCGCTGACTGCGGGTACCCTGATGGGCGCCTTGCTGAAGACCGGGCAAAGGGTCGCCCTGCGTTTCGAGGGGAGTGGCCCGCTGAAAAAGATCATCGTGGAGGCGGACAGCGACGGCAGCGTCCGCGGCTACGTGGGCGAAACGAAGGTGGAAATGCTGCGCGCCGACGGCGGGCTGGACGTGGCTGGGGCGCTGGGGCGCGCCGGCTTCCTGACGGTCGCCAAGGACCTGGGTCTCAAGGAGCCGTACCGCGGCACGACGCAGCTCTACACGAGCGAGATCGCGCAGGACCTGGCGCTCTATCTGGTCGAGTCGGAGCAGATTCCCTCGGCCGTCGGTCTCGCCGAGTTCGTGGAAACGGATGGCAGGGTCTCTGCGGCGGGCGGTTTCCTGATCCAGGCGGTGCCGCCGGTCGATCCGGAGGTCGTGGATAATCTGATGGCCCACATAAAGAAGCTGCCGCCCCTGAGCGAGCTGTTGCGGGGGGGAAAGAGCCCGGAGGAAATCCTGGCGCTGATCTTCTCTGAAGTTCCCTACGTGACGCTGGAGAAACGGGAGCTCGCCTTTGCCTGCAGCTGCAGCAGGGAGCGGATCGAGCGCGTGCTTATTTCGATGGGGGAGAAAGAGCTCGTCTCGCTGCGCGAAGAGCAGCACGGCGCCGAGGTGACCTGCGAGTTCTGCGGCGAGCGTTACGCCTTTGAGGAGGGTGACCTGGACCGGCTCATCGCCGAGGTGGATGAAGGGTAGACGGGTACGGTATAATTAGGCTGGCTACCAGAACCGAGCATGCGGGAGGTCCGATGCGAATCTATGACATTACCATGCCGCTTTCTGCCGAGCTTCCCTTTTACCCGGGCGACTTCCCGGCGGAGATCGCCCCCTGGACCAGGGTCGCCGATGGCGACTCGGCCAACGTCTCCCGCCTCACCCTCTGCACCCATGCCGGCACTCACATCGATCCGCCCCGCCACTTCGACGACCTGGGGTCTCCGGTCGATGAAATCCCGCTCGGGCTTTTGGTAGGAAAGGCCCTGGTGGTTGCGATCCCCGGCGTGCCGTTGATCGGCCGCAAGCATTTGGAGCATCAGCCGGTGCGGGGCGTCGAGCGGTTGCTGCTGAAAACGGGTAACTCCGAGTTCTGGAAGCGGGATGGGTTCTGCCCCGATTTCGCGGCCCTGTCGGTGGATGGTGCCCGGTATCTGGTGGAGGCTGGTGTCAAGCTGGTCGGGATCGACTATCTTTCCGTGGAGAGTGTCGAAGGGGACGGCGAGGTGCACCAGACCTTACTTGCCAACGGTGTCCTGATTCTGGAGGGGTTGAACCTGGAGGAAGTCGAGCCTGGCGAGTACGAGCTGATCTGTCTGCCGCTCAAGATCAAGGGCGGAGACGGAGCGCCCGTGAGGGCGCTCCTGAGGGATGGTGCCGGGCATGACCCGGAGCTTGGGTTCGATCCGCATTCGACCAAGTGGCCGCTGGCCTGAAAGGATAAAAACCGTTCTAGGTTCTACGTTCTACGTTTTACCTACGTGCAGCGATCAAGGCTTTTTCTCCGGTTGCTGCGGCTTGGCGCCCTTGTCACATCCCTCGCCGCACGGCTTTGCCGCTGCGGCTTTCATCTTCGGGCATTTGTCGCATCCCTGGGCGGCAGCGCCATCTTTCGCGCCCTTGTCGCATCCCTCGCCGCACGGCATTGCTGCGGCAGCGGTCTTCATCTTACGGCATTTATCGCATCCCTGAGCGGCGGCGCCATCCATTGCGTGCTTGTCGCATCCCTCCTCGCCACACGGTTTTCCTTCCGACTTCAGTTTGGCACATTCAGCAGCCGCCTTAGCATCTTTGGCAGATGCGGCGCTCTTGTCAGCCTTGGGGCACTTGTCGCAAGCAGGTTCTGTGGCACTCGGCTCGTTGGCCCAGACCGCGATGGAACAGGCAATGGCAATGGCTACCGGGAAAAGTATGGTCAACAGTTTCTTTTTCACAAAACCTCCACTTCTGAGATAATTCAGTTATAAAACGCACCTTTTGACTCAGTAGGTGTACGCCAATGAGCGAAAGTAGTCAACGATTTCCTGAGCGGTGCGTTACCTATCCCACTTTGCAAAGGGGGCACTGCCGTTACGGCAATGTTTTTTCCCGGCAGGCTGTGGTGTGGACCTGTCCCCCCTATGGAATAGGGGGGAAGCTGAACGAAGTGAAGCAGGGGGGGCTTTCGCCGGCAGGGTGACCCCCCTGTCTCGCTCCGCGAGCCTTCCCCCCTACTTCGCAGGGGGGATACAGCAAAAGTCCCCTCTCGTTAACTCAATGGCAGTGGGCATAGTTCCTACCACTCCATGCGCCCAGTTTGGCTGTACATCACTCCAATGCCGGCGCCATCTCGGCGAACTCGGCATCGGGCGGCGCCACGGCCTCGACGACCTTTCCCTTGAACCCGGTGAAGCGCATGCTGCGGCAGTGCAGCATCATGCGGGCCGCAGGCGCCCCGCCGTAGCTCTCGTCGCCGATGATCGGAAATCCGCTGTGGCTTAGGTGCACCCGTATCTGGTGGGTGCGCCCGGTAAGCGGCTTCGCCTCGATTGCAGTGACCCCGCCCCCCTCGCCGAGCACCCGGAACAGGGTGCGGGCCGAACGGCCGGTCTGCGACACGCCGAACTTGAACTTGTTCACCTTGTCTATCGGAGCGTCCACGCGCCACTCCGCCTGGTCCGGCGAACCGGAGACCAGGGCCCAGTAGGTCTTTTGCACCTTGCCGTCCTTCAGCAACTGGGAGATCAGGGTTGCCGCCTGCTTGTGCTTCGGGAAGAACATGACCCCGCTGGTGCCGCGGTCCAGGCGGTGCACGACACGGGCCGGGTCCTTGAGCCCGATCGCCTTCAGGTAGCAGTCCACCGCGTACTCGACCGTCCCCTTCAACTGGTACGGGGTGCGCTGGCTGTTGAACCCGGCCGCCTTGTAGACCGCCAGGAAGTCCTTGTCCTCGTAGAGCAGCTCCTGCTTGCTGTAGACCAGATCGACGCAGCGCTCCTGCTCCATGACTCCAAGGGCGATCTCGTCGCCCTCCTTGAGGGTCCGGGAGGCGACCCGCACCAGCGCCTGGGAGACGTTGCAGCCGCCCCAGTCGATGATCCGCCTGATCTCACCCTTGGAAAACTGCGGGAAGAGCAGCTTGGCGCCGTCGTCCAGCCGCATCCCCGCCTGCTCCGCGCCCACCCGTTCGACCAGTATCATGTGAGGTGCCTCCCGGCGCGCAGCAGGGCCGCGATGGTCTTGCCGTCGGTGATGGCGCCCTCGGTCGCCATCTGCAGCGCCTCCTGGAAGGGGACCCGGACGCAGGCGATGTCCTCGTACGCCTCCGGGGCGGCGTCGCCCTGGGAAAGGCCGGTGGCGAGGAAGAGGTGGATCACCTCGTCGAACACCCCGGGCGACGGGTGCAGGATGCCGAGCGACACCAGGGAAGCTGCCGCCAGCCCGGTCTCCTCCACCAGTTCCCGCGCGGCGCAAAGCTTGGGGTCCTCGCCCTTGGAAAGGCGCCCGGCAGGGAGCTCCAGCAGGAAGCCGCCGACCGCGGGGCGCAGCTGGCGGATCAGGGTGACGCTGCCGTCGTCGTGCAGCGGCAGGATGGCCGCACCGCCGGGGTGGCGCACGATCTGGTAGGTGTACCACCCCTGGTCCCCGATCATGACGTCCATCTGCTCCACATCTATCACCAGCCCGCTAAAGAGCGTGGATCTGTTTTTCGTTTCCATGGCGCCTCCTTTCCGATACATACCATTTCCACCGCGGGAAGTGAAGGGGCGAGTTCGCGATTCTCACAAAGCTGCCGCCAGGCGGAATTAATTATGGAAACTGCACTGGCAATCTGATATTCTCAAAGGGATTTGTCCAAACCAACAAAAAGGTGGTGCGCTATGGCACAGGCTAAAGAAGGGGATCGCGTAAGGGTCCATTATACAGGAAGGCTTGACGACGGTACCGTGTTCGACTCCTCCGAGTGCTCGGAGGACGACTGCGGATGCGAGCACGGCCCGATGGAATTCACCATCGGCGGCGGGGAAGTCATCCCCGGTTTCGACAAGGGCGTGCTGGGGCTGGAGGTGGGCGAGGCGAAGACGATCCATATCCCGGTCGATGAGGCCTACGGGGAGCGGATCGAGGAGATGGTGGCACAGGTGCCGCGCGCCGACCTGCCGCCGGACATGCATCCGGAAGTGGGGCAGCAGCTTGAGGTGACCCAGGAGGACGGGCAGATCTTCCAGGTGCTGGTGACCGACATGAACGACGAGACGATCACCATCGACGCCAACCACCCGCTGGCCGGCCAGGCGCTCAACTTCGACCTGCGGCTGGTAGAGATACTCTAGCTCGGACCGGTAAAAGAAAACCCGATTAGCGAGAATCTTCAGCTTCCAAAAACTCTCCCTCCCCCCTGGCGGGGGAGGGTCGGGGTGGGGGGGGAGCAGCCACGAAGTGAGGTTACCTGTGGGCAGTCATGGCACCTTCCCCCTCCCCCTGATATGGTTGTCAGTCGTCAAGGAAAAAACAGTTTTCCCGTCCACTTCTTGCAAGTGGCTGCTTTGAATGGTTTATTCCAGGGCGTATGCCGGGGCAGAACCTATGTAGCGA